>TARA_R110002049_G_scaffold13509_2_pt1 | contig 281705 bp, 288 predicted proteins | sample TARA_R110002049 | Tara Oceans TARA_R110002049 (sample SAMEA4396941) | marine metagenome | biome: Polar Biome; feature: [SRF] surface water layer (ENVO:00010504); material: water (ENVO:00002006), including particulate matter (ENVO:01000060) such as... | depth 5 m
CTGCTATTGCGCCGAAAGACGACAGTGAAGACTAGATATAAACACATAAGTATATTTCTTATTTGTCTTTTTTTTATATTCGCATCTGGCTGTAAATATGCGGGTATGAGCGAAAGTGAGATCGAGAATGAACTACTTGAACTAACACCACCTGGATTAAAGATTTCTGAAGTTAAAAAAATTATTGCGGATAAAATAGGGAAAAATAAGTATTCGGGAGATGGCCCTGCCGATAATAAAAATGGCGATTGGACCATATCAGGGTTTTATACTGAGTGGTCTACTCGGCCAATTAGTAAGCCATTCCACATTACATATAAATTAAGTCGCTATCCAACAATACATGTAATTCCAGAATATGTTTATGCGTCATGGTTTTTTAATGAGGAAGAAATACTTGAAACTATCAAAGTGAAAAAAGAAATTGACGGAATATAGACTAATGGCCGCTTTTGCGCCGAAAGCGGTCATTTCAGACGTCACAATATAAGAGATCTCGAATATGCTAATTTATGATCGCCATGTATGTTTGCCTTCGACTCATAGAGAAGATTTTATGTTTCCATATTTCTACTATTAATTCGGGGAGTCTGAAGTGTGTTGAATTCGTTGAACAGATAAAGTTAAGTAGCATGGTACAGCACATCGTGTTGTTCTATGCCTGTATTTCGACTCTTATAAAAACAGGAAGCAGAGCCCCAGTGCTATTAATGCACCGATCAGTAAGTTGATGGTTGTGTTCAGCCATCCAGGTTTTTCGTGAAACATGGTGTTGCCCTCATGGATTAACATAAATTTCCCTCTTGTAACGGATGAAAAGCTATAAATAATATATCGGCTGAATGATTAAAATGTTCAGAAAAATTATGTGAATCTGTTCATGGTTGTGGGCAAAGCAAGTATATTTGTGAGTATGGGTTCACGCTTTATAAATACCACTTCTTAGTATCAATTGAATCTGCATGCTAAACCGAGTGAACACTAAAGAGCCAATAGCGGATACTCGGTTTTTGCTGAGGTGGCAAAGCCTGGATTATGCACTTAATAGCTATTCGTGCCATTTACTGGAATAAAGACAGCAATAATCCAAATACGGCTGATAAACCTATTGCCAGCAATATCAGGTCGGGAACCAGTATATCGTGTACAAAGCCAAGGTCGCTATCTCTTGTTAAGACACGTTTACTGTTGTTCTGTGAATGTATATGTTGTTTGAATAGCTGAACACCACTTAGCGTCGCGCTCATTTTTATGTTTCCTTTTAAGTTATGCCTACAAAGGTAATGCACCCGTTGTAAATGCACTGATATAGATGCGCTTCTATCTGATTGGTTCTTGCCATAGATGAGTATTGACTGTGTCGTCGTGTTATGACTTCCTGTGTACCTCTGGAAGCCTGAAATTTTTAAAAAATTTATGACGATATTCTTGTTTGTGACAGGGCTAGCCTTTTTGATTGTAGGTGCGGAAGCACTGGTAAGAGGGGCTTCTCGTATTTCATCTTATTTTGGTGTGACACCGCTGGTCATAGGGTTAACGGTAGTGGCTTTTGGAACCAGTGCGCCTGAACTCGCTGTCAGTGTAAATTCAGCGCTATCTGGTCAGGCGAATATCGCTTTGGGAAATGTCATTGGAAGCAATATATTTAATATTCTCTTTATACTGGGGTTGTCGGCGCTCATCACTCCACTAGTCATTACTCAACAACTGATACGCCTGGATGTACCATTGTTGATCGTGTTGTCGATCACCGTGTTGGTACTTTCACTTGACGGGCTGATTAGCCGTCTCGACGGAATACTCCTCTTTTCAATTTTAGTGATCTATCTTGGGTTCCTGATATTTCAGGGCCGCAGAGAAAATGCTGGCATGAACAAGGTGGATGTTCAGGAAGATGGAGCGGGTAATGGATCATTGGCTTATATATTTAAAAATTCAGGGTTGATACTTGGCGGCCTGGTTTTGCTGGTGATTGGTTCTCGCTGGTTGGTGGAGAGTGCAGTGTACTTTGCACAATTTTTTGGCGTGAGTGATCTTGTGATTGGCTTAACCATTGTTGCGGCAGGGACATCAATGCCGGAAGTTGTCACTTCAATTGTTGCCGCAGTTCGAGGCGAACGGGATATCGCTGTGGGTAACGTGATTGGCAGTAATATTTTTAATCTACTGGGAGTACTTGGTCTGGCAGGTATTATTGCACCCGGTGGCATTGATGTAGCTTCTTCAATTATTACCTTCGATTTGCCTGTTATGATCGCAGTCGCACTGGCCTGCTTACCCATTTTTTTCACGGGTGGAACAATCAGCCGATACGAGGGAGCGGTACTGATAGGCTACTATATTATTTATAGCATTTACCTTGTTTTGGCAGCATCTCATCATGACGCCTTGCCGAAATATAGTGCAACGTTACTTTATTTTATTTTGCCATTGACTGCACTTGTTCTAATGATACTGGTTGTACAACAAATTCGTAGACATTGATTACCGTATTCTATGTACTCAATGCTCATTGTTGTTCTTCCAGACGTCTTGTCTGTACTTGGAATACGCTGGTTTGAGTGAGCATCTCACTGCCCCAGGGAAATCTATTAAATATTTTTATATCGTGAATACACTCGCATATGCAACCCGCGATAGCGGCATATAAGTCTGTGCATATAATAAATTTTGGTACTAATTACGTACTAGAATTCGCTTCACATAGGTTTATGATCGACGTATGGCAAAGTGTTATCGTTATTGTCAGGTAGTGATGAATGTTGGCCACTCTTAACATTGCTAGCTATCGCAATACTTGAACAATAATGGCTTTGGGGAAGCGTAATTTGCCATTATAATATGCGAAACAGTGTCTATACATACTGGTTCGATATTGTGATCTCAGTTTAAATATAATTAATGGAGGCACGGTCATGTCACAAGCAACAGTCAAAAAAGCTGTCGATACTCTCGCAACAGCGATAACCGATAAACCAAAATCTGCACAATTAAGATATAAAGCTGAAGTGGTCTGGGATGGTGATGTTCACTGCACATCATCGGTACGCAATTTACCTCCCGTTCCGGTTGATGAGCCCGCTGCCTTTGGCGGTGGGGACACAGCACAAAGCCCGGGAGACCTGATTCTTACCGCATTGGGTTCCTGTCAGGGAATCATGTACGCCGCACTGGCATCTGCTATGGATATAGAATTAACCTCGGTTAAAATCAAATTAACAGGTAATCTGGATCTTCATGGCCTGTTCGGTATGGGAGCTGACAAAGGTATTCCGCCAGGCTTTCAGGACATTTCATTTGAAGCAATCATTGATAGCCCTGCCAGTGAAGAAGAGCTGAAACAGCTGGTTGATGCGGTGGAAGCCCAATGTCCAATCCTGGATACTCTGGTTCGGCCTATTAGTGTTAATGGGTCAGCGACGATTAACGGCAAGCCGGGTTATGTATCTGATAAAGCTGCATAGTTTGTCTGTTTAAGTAGAAGAGCTGAACTCAGCTCTTCTACTGAATTTCATTATTTTTAAGGCTGGCTAAACAGATTCTGGTATTTGGTAGAAACCTGACTCAGGTTGATTTCGTTTAGGAAAGTAGAGTAGGCGAGATAAGAAAGCAGGTAGCGCAGGTCTTTTGCCCATGGAGGCATGAATACAGGTTCTGAAAGAAGCTTTTCGTCCTGCAGTATCTTCATCGCTTCCAGATCACCAAGATCAATCTTGCCCACGAATAAAAGCCTGATATATCGGGTGTCACCTGTTTGTACTGCGGCACGAAGATAGCTGTGTACTTCAACGAGTCCACCTAAATAAACAGTATCTTTGGTGAACGGGGCGCAGCCCTCAACAAGTCCGCCGCGAACCACACGATAGGCACTTTCAAAAGCATCAAATGGATTGTCAGTTGACCCCACCTCGCGAAAATATTCGTACAATTCAATGAAATTTGCACCTTGTTCTGCTTTTTCTATCGCTATGACTCGATCAGCAAGTCGCTTGAAACGGTGTGGGTCCAGGGAGCCGGAAATGAATTCGGCGAATACTGCCAGGCCTTCCTGTGTGCGTGTATTTCCAGGAAAGCTTTCTCCTAAAAGTGAGAAATGAGGTTGGGCGCGACCATTTTTGCCAGTGGCTATATGAATGAGTGCTTCATGCTGGAGTAGTTGTGAAACATCAAGATCTGAGAACGTAGCATCTTCACGCAGTTTAATATAATCACGACCCGCGGCAGCTTTAGAAGACATATTTGCGGTGACCAGAACGGCAGGTGACTCGCTACCAAAGTGGTGCGGTAAAGATATGTCTAACTGATTTTTTAAATCGTACGCGGTTAACGACTCGGCGGGTTCCAGGCGTATACATCCTTCATCATAGACGGATAAAAGCGTATCAATGCGCTGGGCAAGCTCAACCGCTGTACGCCTGCCATCAGCAATTGGCGTGCTGGATGAACCATATAATTGACAGGAGTATTTGTGAAATTGTGCTGTTCCAATACTGGTTAACAGTTTTGCCGTTGTTTCAGTGATGTCGGCAAAGCGTTGCAGCCATGCATGGACCAGGCTTGAGCCGGAGATGAGTTTTCGGGCAGCGGACAACTGTTCAGACACAGTAGTGACATCTATGCTTTGATATTCTGGTGTCGGTAACCACCTCTCATTTTTCCTGAAAAATTCTTCTGCAAGCTGCCGATCCCAGGCTAGTGTTTTTAACACAGGTAACTGCCCTTCGGCGTTAAGGAGGAGTGCCGAAGCTTGTTTAAGTCTGTCTAATTCAGCTTTTGAAAAGTCAGGCATTTGCAATGTCAGATGTGTGTTAATGACTGTTAATATGTTAATTATCTACTCATGCTACTGGTATGTGAGTAGATAAAAGCCCTGAAACCTGATCTCACTAAATTAGTAAGACCCAATTGCTATAATAGAGACATATATCAATTATGACCCTTTTATAAGACAAGCACATTTTATGCAATGATTATATTCTCTGAAATTTATAAGTTCTGTGGCAATTGTGATCTGATGAAATCAGTCGTGCTTAAGCGTTCAGATGGCAGGAAAACCAGCGGCCAGGGGCAGTTCTAAAGTGGTGTTATGGTTTAATATAACGTTTGAACTGATGGTCACTTTCGAGAACAATTGGTTGTGCCGATGTTACACTGGGCAACATGAATGCAAATGAGGCGCTGACCCGACACAATGCTTGAATATAACGAATACATAAAAATGTTTGTCGGCTTGATTGCAGTGGTCAACCCGTTTGGAGCCATACCCGTCTTTCTAACGCTTACTTATGGGCTCGAGAAGAAAGCACAGATGAGCCTGGTCAATGTCATTGCTATTTCTGTGCCTGTAATATTGCTTGTGTCACTAGTTTCCGGAGAACTGATTCTCAATTTCTTTGGAATTACTATCGCTTCTTTCAAGGTCGGTGGAGGAATATTGATATTGCTGATGGCGATTGCAATGATGCACGCAAGATCCAGCGGAGTGACACAAACTCTGGAAGAATTACACGAAGGAGAATCCAAAGAATCAGCAGCGGTTGTTCCTCTCTCCATGCCATTGCTTGCGGGGCCAGGTGCAATAAGTACTGTGATTCTTTATGGGCATCGAGGAGATGATGTCGGGCATTACAGTTTAGTGGCCCTGGCAATTTTGTTATTAGGCGCCATTCTCTGGTTTGCCTTTATATTGTCCCCGTGGTTATCAAAGCAACTAGGGACAACCGGAATGAATATTATCACGCGCATCATGGGGCTAATTCTTGCCGCTATTGCGATAGAATTCATAGCAAATGGATTGAAAGGACTATTCCCGGCGCTTGCATAAACACAAAAGAACATACCCGGAATAGTAAGAACTTATTCACCTTTTATATAAAATTTCAGTTTGAATTCTGTGCCTTTTAATCTAGTATTCTTCTGTCAATTCTCTCCTGTAACCTACTATTTTAGCGAATGGATATACAATTTCTGCGCACATTCATTGAGGTGGCTCGTATTCGGCATTTTGGCAAGGCGGCTGAAAACTTATATTTGACTCAGTCAGCAGTCAGCGCACGTATTAAATTTCTTGAAGAAGCCATCGGTGAGCCACTGTTTATTCGTGAGCGTAATAATATTCAGTTAACCTCTGTTGGCGAAAAATTAATGCCCTATGCCGAAGGCATAGTCAATTTGTGGAGTCGGGCAAAACAGGAAGTCTTGCTGAATGACCAGTCAGAGAACTTGCTGAGCGTAAGTTGTGCGCCTGGCATATGGGAAATAATCTTACATCACTGGCTGATCCAGCTTGCTAAAAGCAAGCTTTCTATATCTGTTAATTCAAATGTTTTGCCTATCCTGGATATATTTCAGAAACTAGGAGATTGCACGCTGGATCTCGGGTTCACCTTTGAACCGCCAGCAGACCCTGGTCTTGTTATAAAAGAAGTCGCGACAGTGCCTGTAATACTGGTCTCTTCGACGAACAATCAGGACATCTCTAAAGCAATTGCAGACAGATTTATATATGTTGACTGGGGGACTTCTATAAACACTGATCTTTCCAATCAGTGGGGAGACAAGATAAAACCCGTGTTTAAATTGGCGCAGAATCATCTGGCCTTGTCTCTATTGCTTAGCCATGGAGGTGCTGCGTTTATTGCGGAGCAAACAGCTAGAAAACATATAGACGAAGGCCGGTTATTCATGGTCGATGAGTCACCGGTGTACGAGCGAACTGTCTATGCTGTTTACTCCGAGAAATCCATTAACAAAAACATCATTAAGAAGTCATTGAATTTATTTCAAAAGATAGAACAAATAGCTCATCCGGACATTAACAATGACGAGATATAATCCACATGTAGTGGCTGGTTGCTAACGATATTCAGAAGGTGAGTAGCCACCAAAATATGAATTTATATCGTCACTTATATCACTGTAATCGCTATAGTCATCCTGATCGATGCAGCCCAGCTCAGAATACAGCTCATCTTCTACCTTCTGACTTGGCTTCTTCTTTTTCAAGATTGCACTGTTTTTAAATTTTGATGCTCTTCCCATTTTATTGCACCCATATGTAGAGATATTTTCAATCCTATATTGTAGAAATACCATAATGCCAACAAAATAATTTTTTCATCTCGATTATTTTCTTGAATCGAAATCGAGTTTTGCATTCATTTATATTTCTCGTTGTAACGATCATATTTGCTTGATTTACTTCATAATAATTTTCACTACTATCGTCAGTATTAAGCTATATATTGGTGAAAAGTGTATGGATGTGATTAATCAGCAGGCGAGAAATGAACTTCTTGATAGAGTGTCATCAAAAGCTGTCATTGCTGTTGGGTGTGGCAGTGGCATGCATTATGTTATTCGCGCACTCGCAAAACTGAGAGGCGATATTGCTGGAGTGATTACAACGTCAACATGGTCTGAACATAGAATCCGTCAATTAGGTCTGACACCGATAGATTCCAATGAAACTGACACAATTGATATATTTGTTGACAGTGCTGCTGAGGTGACAATGGGTTTTGACCTGAATAAAGGCAAAGACTCTGAACTCTCAAGGGCCAAATATTTTGCTCATTGTGCTAAAGAATTTATTTGCTTTGGTAGCGAGGAGGCATGCGTAGAACAGTTAGGTGATATTCCTGTCGCTATCGAAGTCTTGCCTTTCGCGCGAAGCCACGTTGTAAATTACTTTGAAAATGCAAACATTGAAGTGCAGTGGAATACAGAATTTAGTACCGAAAATGGCAATCCTCTTCTATTGGTTCAAAATGGAAGTATTCAGGAACCAGCTAAACTGGAACAGACGCTGGAAAGTATTCCAGGGGTGTTAAGCTGCAGCATAAATTCTATTGTGAAGCCTGACACCCTGATTATATCAACCGGAAGACAGGCGAATGTGTTAAGCAGGCCATTACGAAAGAAAAATAAACCTATCGTACCTAATAATGTAGTGAATATTCGTTCTTTTCTGAACAGCTTGGCAGACTAATAAAAGATTTGTCTATTGCTAATCAGTTTCCTGTAGAAAATATATTCTTTATCGTGTCAATCCTGCCAATGTGGTTTTGAAGCCTGTATCATCAGGTGTATAAACGACATTCATGATCGTTTCGACATCATAATTCAAGGAGTTTTATATGTCTGAGGTGAATGAACAGCAGATTGATTTAGAAAAAGTTGACTATATGTCTGATATTCAAAGTTTACTGAATAAAGGCACAAAGTCCGAGTTAGCTGCATATATCAACAAAATTGGCTTTACAGAAACACTACGCGTGTTTAGTCGTTTAGACCTCGATGAACAAACCAGACTCTTGCTGAGAATTTCGCCTGCTGAAGCAGCAGAATTTTTAGTAGATATCCCTGATTCATACGCATCAGAACTTCTGGAGCAGTTATCAGCCGAGCAAGCAGCTCCGATTGTTTCGCAAATGGAAAGTTGTGAACAGGCAGATCTGCTTCAGGTGATTGAAGAACAAAGTGCAGAAGCTATTCTCGCCGAGATGCAACCAGAGGATGCAAAAGAGGCTCGTGAATTAGCGGCGTATGCTGAAGATGAAGCAGGCGGCCTGATGATTACTGAAATACTGACGTTCAATGTCTCGACGACTGTCATAGATGTGATTGAATTTTTGCATAGCTGCTCTGATAAAGATAAATATTTCGGCGCATATATTTATATAACCAGTAAATATGGAAAGCTTGCAGGCGTATTGAGTCTGCGCGATCTGTTACTTGCTCATAAGGCAACTAAACTGCAGGATATTTTGAAAGAACCACTTTATGTGCAGACTGATACAACTTTTGATGAGCTTAAAACCTATTTTGATAATAATGACTTTTACGCAGCGCCAGTTGTGGATGAGGATCAGATGCTGGTAGGTGTTGTCAGGCGTCGTGACATTGCAGAGGTGATATTTGAGAATTCTGAAGCAGCCCAGTTAAAAGCTGGTGGTATTGTTGTTGGTGAAGAGGTTAGAACAATGCCGGTATATTTGCGTTCTCGCCGCAGACTCTCATGGCTAAGTATTAATATTATTTTGAATCTGGTGTCAGCCAGTGTGATAGCACTCTATACTGATACGCTTACGGCTGTGATTGCACTGGTAGTATTCCTTCCAATTGTCTCTGATATGAGTGGTTGTTCCGGGAATCAGGCAGTTGCAGTCAGTATGAGAGAGCTGTCCCTTGGGCTGGTGAAGCCGTTTGAAGTGATGCGTGTATGGTTTCAGGAAGTGAAGGTGGGTATGATTAATGGTTGTGTGTTGGGAGTGTTGCTGGGTGGTCTAGCCTGGTTGTGGAAAGGGAACCCTTTTCTTGGCATTGTTATAGGTCTGGCGCTTGCGATTAATACATTGGTAGCAGTATCTATTGGTGGCACAATTCCACTGATTTTGAAACGTATTAACATTGATCCTGCCGTTGCATCTGGCCCTGTGTTAACAACTATCACTGATTTGTGTGGATTCTTTTTAGTGTTGAGTATCGCAACCCTGATGTTGCCTATGCTTTAATGACATAAAGTATATTTTCTATTTATTGTTAATAATTTAGCGGGTGGTCGAGCCAGAGACCTATGTACGGACAGTTCTTTAACATAGATGAAAGTGCATTTTCGATTGCACCAAATCCTAAATATTTATTTCTGAGCCCACAGCATCAGGAAGCAATTGCGCATCTGTTGTACGGGATCACTCGTCCGGGTGGTTTTGTACTTATTACAGGTGATATTGGCACAGGTAAGACAACAGTCTGTCGTAGTTTGTTTTCAGAGATTCCAGACAATACCGATATTGCATTAATCGTTAATCCCAAGCTGAATTCGGATGATCTGCTTGCGTCTATTTGTGATGAGCTGGATATCTCATACCCTGAACATCAGCTTTCATCTAAAACTTATCTAAATAAATTAAATGAACGTCTAATCCAATCTCATGCTGCGGGTCGTAATACTATACTGATTGTAGATGAAGCGCAGAACCTTAGTGTCGACGCACTTGAAACCATTCGAGTGCTTACTAACCTGGAAACTGATGAACAAAAATTACTACAAATCATACTAATAGGTCAACCTGAGCTTAAGAATCGACTTGCTACTCCTGAGATGGAGCAGTTAAACCAGCGAATTACCGCACGGTTTCATTTGCAGCCTTTAACGAAACAAGAAGTCTCTGCTTACATCGCTCATCGGTTAAATGTTGCAGGGAGTGACCCGGACTTATTTAGTAAAAGCAATATAGGTTGTATATACAACAAAACAAAAGGTATTCCGCGTCTGGTTAATGTGCTCTGTGATCGGTCACTTCTTGGCGCTTATGTGCAAAAGAAAAAAACTGTTAGTAATGCAATTATTAAAAACGCAGCAACGCAATCACTTGCAAATTACGATAATAAATTCAGCCTGGCTAATGCATCAAAAACTTCTGCATGGATAGTGCTGTTGCTGCTCTTTGCTTCTACAATTTGGATAGTCTTTTATAGTGACGAATTTAACAATAAATACAGCGGTAGTTCAGGCGAGTTAGCTTCTCAAGCTGAGCACAATAAAATTCAACATGAATCTTATCAGGCATCAGTCGAAGAAGAACAAAATTCTTCATCTGAGATAGAGGGGAAAGTGATCGCTTCATTGAGCGCCAGAGTAGAACCTTTAGTCATTGGGGAAATGAAAATAGAGCCTAAACAGATTGTGCTTTCGCCGCTGGAATGGGCTAATCAAAAAATTCTGGAAAGCTGGGGAATCGACTATTCCGGTATAGACGAGAATGCCTGTGAAATTGCCAGTTTGAATGGATTGATGTGTTTTTCCGGGAAGGGTGATGTAGCTCTTTTGCAGCGTCTGAATCGCCCAGTGATACTAAAGAATAAAGATGATCAACAGGAAGTTTCGTATCTGTTTGTGAAAACAGTTGAGCAAGGTGATGCAATTGTATTGGATCAATCCGGGATGTACCGAATTAGCTGGTTGGATATAGCGAGCTCCTGGAGCGGAGAATTTGAGCTGTTATGGAAGCCATTAACCAGTAGAACACTGATTAAACCTGGCATGAATGGCGAGTTTGTTAAAGATATTGATCGATATCTCTCAATTATTTTTAATCGATCACCAGAATGGAATGATATTACAGTTTATGATTCTGCTCTGGTGAAAGAGGTTAAATTATTTCAGCGTGCTCAAGGTATACCAGCAGATGGTGTAATCGGCCCGTTAACCCAGATTTATATGAATAATTTAATTGATGAAAATGTGCCAAGGCTACGTAAATAGATAATGTCTTATATCCTGGAAGCTATAAAGAAAGCGGAAAGCGAAAGAGGTGATTCTCGTCTATATGGGAATAGCTACGTCGAGGACTCACCAAAAGTGGCCAGGAAAATATCCTGGGCTGCAATTGCAATTTTTCTCAACGTGGCGATCTTGCTAATTTGGATCGCTTTTCAATCATCTCATAATCCAGTCAATGAAAAGGAAGGCAAAGAGAGACTGGAAGTGGAAAGTAGTGTTGAGTACGCAAAAGTACCGACGGTTGCCGTGAATTCTGAAATCATCATAGATAAGCCAGCAGCAGGCGAGCTGAAGAATGAACCAGTATCTCCAGAGGAACCAACTGACCCAGATGTACTCAGCGCGGCGGTTAATACTGGTAAGCCCGATTTTATCAGTAAGTTTGCTAAAGTCAGGCAAGAGCCAAATGAAGTCGATAATGTGACAAAAGCAAATACAATCGACAAAAAGGCCTCTAAAGCGAAAGTAGAGCCGTTGCACATTGTGGATAACCTGGAGCCTGGCGAAGACAAATATCACCTTATTAATCAGGAAACAGAAAAAAACGAGTTGCCAGTTGTAGTGCGCACAATGATAGAAACCCCGGTTATTGAGAATCCTAATGTGCCAGAGATTACTGAGTTACCTTATTCCCTGCAAAAGAGTATTCCAGAGCTGGTTCTTAGCGTGCATATTTATAATATCGTCAAAAATGCCAGAAAAGTACGTATTAACGGTAAGTTACTACGTGAGGGTGACGCTGTCAGCAATGGGCTTAGTATCCAGGAAATTACTCCATATGGGGTAGTTTTTAAGTATTCGGGTGAGTTGTTTAAAGTTAACTTACACTAGGTCCTTATATTAAGGGGGGTGAGATTTTATGGTGCAAACATGTATTCAGGACACCATCCTCTTTTGGGCTATACTCAACAATAAATTATCAAATTGAATATTTATTCAAAGTATTTTTATGTCCTTGATATACGATTCGTTAAAACAGGCACAACAGGAAAGAAAGTCAAAGGCGGCCGTGGTTAAGGAATCCACAGTGCATGGCTCAGATCGAGACAATTTAATAGACACTATAAAATCTGACGACACCTCAACCCCTTTATTAAATAGATCAATGGATAAGAAGTTATTGCAGGAACGCTTGATACAGTCGCTAAAAAGCAAGAATATTGTTTCAGATAATGACGTATTAAATGTTCAGCGAATGTGTAATGAGAAGCCTGAGTCTTCTTTTTTGTCATTATTGGCAAGAATGGGGTTAGCCAGTGATGCGGATATAGCCTGTGTACTGAGTGAAGTGCTGGAATTGCCTTTAGTCTCAAAAGCTGAGTTTCCTTCTGAAAATATTTCCGGGGAATTGATATCGGATCGATTTCTTAAAGAGCAACAAGTGATTCCTTTGAAAATCAGTGAACAGCAGATAACTGTAGCCATGTCGGATCCTACTGATGTGGAAACGCAGAATGCGATCTCAATGGCATGTGACCGTGCTGTAAATGTGAAAGTTGGAGTTGCATCAGACATAGTCAGTAGCATTGATCAGATATTTGGTGAGCGCACATCTCAAATGGATCAAATCCTTGACGATGTGACGACTGAAGAAATTTCTGATGAAGAAGTTGATCACTTGAAAGATCTTGCGAGTGAGGCGCCTGTAATCCGGTTGGTAAATTTGATTATACAGCGTGCTGTGGAGCAACATGCGTCAGATATTCATATAGAACCGTTTGAAGGTCAACTGAATGTACGCTATCGCATAGATGGTGTTCTCAAGGAGGCAGAGTCACCTGCCAAGCAATTTGCCGCGGCCATAATCTCCAGGATCAAAATAATGGCAAAGTTGGATATTGCCGAACGCCGACTACCGCAAGATGGACGCATTCGAACTCGTATGCAGGGTGTTGAATTTGATATGAGAATATCAACAATTCCTACCATGCATGGTGAAAGTGTAGTGATTCGACTGCTGAACCAGGATAGTGTTGTGCTTGATTTTGATTCGTTAGGCTTTAGCAAACAAATTTGTGACAAGATAACAGATATCCTGCGTCAGCCTCACGGCATGTTGTTAATTACGGGACCTACAGGTAGCGGTAAAACAACGTCTTTATATGCTGCGCTAAATCAGCTCAATGAACCTAACCGCAAAATTATCACTGTAGAAGACCCTATCGAGTATCAGCTGGAAGGGATTAATCAAATTCAGGCGAAATCGTCAATTGGGCTGACTTTTGCGAGTGCTTTAAGATCGATCGTACGCCAAGACCCGGATGTGATAATGGTGGGAGAAATGCGTGATCTGGAAACTGCTGAAATCTGTATCAAATCGGCGCTAACAGGGCACCTTGTGTTATCGACTCTGCATACGAATGATGCAGCTTCATCAATTACACGATTGATAGAAATGCGTGTTGAGGATTATTTGTTAACCTCAACTTTAAATGCAGTCATTGCGCAGCGTTTAGTAAGGGTGCTTTGCAACTACTGCAAGCAACCACAGCAAGTAACCCGTAAATTTATCGACGATTGCCATGATAATCATATAGATGTTTCACAGAGTGCAGAAATATATTCTGCCAAAGGGTGTGATCAATGTAGCGGTACAGGATATAAAGGTCGTATCTGTATAGTTGAATTATTATGCATGGATGATGAGATCAAAAAAAGAATACTAGAACATGCCGATGCGAATGAATTGCAAAGTATCGCTATTAAAAATGGTATGCAAACGATGTTTCAGGATGGTCTGGTAAAGGTGTTAGCCGGTATCACAACGCTTGAAGAAATTACTCGTGTTACCAAGGAGTGATTTCCTGTGCCAGTCTTTAAATATAAAGCAACGACTAATGACGGAAAAATAATTTCAGGTCAACATGAAGGGAATGACAAGGAAGCGGTTATTAAGTGGTTACAGGAATCTGACTATATACCTATTCAGGTAGATCAAATATCAAGGGCTGGTACCGGGCTGAATCATTCATTTGATTTATTCAGGTCCAGTCAACTGTCCAATACACAGGTTCTGGAAATAACCGAACAGCTTAGCACCTTGATCCGCTCCAAACTTCCGCTGGATCATGCTTTAAAGATATTGCAGAAAATATCTCAGCAAGACAAAGTCAAAAAATTAATCGGTAATGTGCTGGAAAGCGTTCAGTCCGGTAAAGATTTTTCTTCAGCGCTGGAAACGCAAAAAGAATTTACACCTTTCTATATCAATATGATACGTGCTTCCGAAGCAAGTGGTAATCTTGACAGTGGACTCGGACAGCTTTACGTATATTTGGATGGGGTAAAGCAGATGCGCGATAAAATTCTATCTGCACTCCTTTACCCTCTAATTCTATTATTAGTTGCCGGAGTGTCAATTTTATTGATACTTACCTTCGTTGTGCCAAAAATCACTGAGTTATTTGTAGGAACAGATCAAGCACTGCCTGTGCCAACTCAAATTGTCATTGCCATGTCTAATGCTGTAGTGAATTACTGGTGGTTGATACCAGTATTTACAATTCTGCTGATTTATTATGTTGGGTATATAGGTGCCAATAATCAGCGCAAGCGTCCCTGGCATGGGCTGTTGCTGAAAATGCCTGTCACAAGAGATCTGGTAATCAGAACAGAAACAGCGAAATTCACTAAAAGTCTTGGAACATTAATATCTAACGGTGTGAATATGCAAACAGCATTACCCATTGCTAATGCAACATTAACCAATGTGGTGTTTAGGGAGAATGTTAAGCAGGGGATAGAAGGCTTCAAGGAAGGTAAATCACTATTTGAAGTCATGAATAAAATAGAGCATTTCCCTGTACTGGCTGTTCAAATGATAAACGTAGGTGAAGAAACCGGTGAGCTGGATACTATGCTTTCGCGTGTGGGAGAAATTTATGAGCGTGAGGTATCTAATGCGATGCAGAGATTTCTGGCTTTGCTGGAACCTGTTTTGATTGTTAGTCTGGGGATTATGATAGGTGGTATAATTGTTTCAATTCTTATGGCGATAATCAGTGTGAATGATTTACCATTATAAAATATCAGGTGAAATTTATGAATAGTTTTGCAAAGCATATGAATGTCAAAGGCTTCACTTTAATAGAGTTGCTGGTAGTGCTAATTATACTGGGCTTGTTATCCGGACTGGTAGGCCCCAAAGTGATGAAGCATTTTGGAGAATCAAAAAGCAAGGCGGCTAAATTACAAGTTGAAGAACTGGCGGCAGCGCTGGATATGTATAAGCTGGATACTGATAGTTATCCCACGACTGGACAAGGTCTTGAGGCGCTGGTTAAAGAACCATCCAATACTGTAGGCTGGAACGGTCCTTACCTGAGAAAGAATTTTGTTCCTAAAGATCCATGGAATAAAGATTACCAGTACAAGTACCCGGGTGAGAATGGAGAATTTGATATATTCAGTTACGGGGCTGATAACGCACAGGGTGGAGAAAAGGAGAACAGGGATATTGTTAGCTGGAATTAATCTCATCTGAAAATAGTGTGTGGAAAATTTATAATAAATCAAAAAGTAATATATTCCAGCATCGCGGCTTTACGCTTGTTGAATTGCTGGTTGTATTAGTTATTTCTCTGGCGGTTATTGGTCTTTCAACTGTTGCCTATAATAAATTATCCACAAATGCTTATCTAAAAAGTTCTGCCAGACATGTGGCAGCAAGTCTTCGCTATGCACGTAATTACGCCATTGCCAATGGCTCGCAAGCAGTTATGGAGATTAATCTTAAAGATCGATCCTACAGGTACAGCGGGAATAATAAACACTTTAAATTCAGGAATAATATTGATCTAAAAGTGTATTCTGACTCGAAGCTGAATAATAGCAGTGATACTGCTGAAATACGTTTCGCACCCGATGGCAGCTCTTCTGGTGGGCGAGTAACATTATCCGGTCGGAATGATAAATCATACGTCATTTATGTTGATTGGTTGACTGGTCAGGTTGGCGTAGATGGTTAAACACAATCAACTGGGTTTTACTCTGCTGGAGACGCTTGTTGCTTTATCAATATTGGCAATCTCCCTGGGTGTGATTTATCAGATTTTTGGGACAAGCCTGAGAAATATGCAATATGCAAAAGAATATTCACATGCGCAGATGTTTTCTGAATCAAAATTGTCTGAACTAGGAAAAGGCATTCCAGTGAAAGAGGGCAGTTTCGAAGGTGATTTTAACCAGAAATATACCTGGAAAATGAATATTAAGCCTTTATCGTCGATTTCAGAAAACGATGTGGTTCTTAAATTTAGAGTCAACTTCATGGTGTTGTGGAATTCAAATCGAGGCCAGCGCTCTATTGAAATAACGACATATCGTCTATCTGTTGGAGATGCATAATTGAAAATAAATAAAACTCAAACGGGTTTTACTCTGGTGGAATTGATAATAGCATTGCTTATATTGAGTTTTGTGATGGTGCTATGTGCAAGTGGATTTAAATTTAGTACGCGAGTCTGGGATGCTATTAATAGTCAGTCTGAACAACTTGATTCGCTGCAGGCAGTGCAGGGTTTCATGCGCAAATCCATTTCACTGGCGCTGATTAATGATCGTTTAATAGAAGATGAAAAAGAAATACAACACACCGTATTCATAGGCGCCGAAAAGAGTTTGAGGTATGTTTCATATTCACCTCAATATGGTGTTGATGATTATCTGTATAAATATGATCTATTTGTTGATCGAGAAAATAATAATCTTTCACTGACGTATAAGCCATATAACTTGCAGGTAAATAATAAACAGGACGGTGCAGAAACAGTACTTATTTCTGGTGTGAAAGATATAAAAATCGAATATTTCAGCGGTTTTGAGACAGAAGATTCAAACAATGGCTGGTTAACAAGCTGGGATGACCAGTTTGTTTTACCTTTATTGATTAAAATTAGACTGATATTTGAAGACGAAAAAGTAGCATGGCCGGAATTAGTCATTCAAATGCGTAATGGGCCTTATGTAGTTAGATGAAAATATCAGCCAATAGATATAAAACACAGCGTGGGATAGCGTTATTATCAGTGCTGTGGGTGACTGCTTTTTTAGCAGTAATCGCTAGTACCGTTGCTCATCAATCGAGGAGTAGTCTTCAGATTACTAAGAATAGAATAGAGCAGTTAAAAGTTAAGCAAGCAGTAGAAAGTGTGATTCTGTTAGCTATAGCGGATCTGATTAATAATGCTGACGGAGATTTATTTTCTCAAAATCAGCTTGGTAGTGAATACGGGGATGTTGATATTCAGTTATCATATTTTGATGAGGCAGGAAAAATTGATATAAATACTGCACCCGCAACTATTATAACAAGCTTGTTAAATGTGATTGGTGTGGATGAAGGACAAAGTCTGACCATTAGTGATGCCATACTAGATTGGCGTGATGGAGACAGTCTGAAAAGAGCTAATGGTGCAGAAGACAATGATTACGCATCATACGGGTATCTGTATGGGAGTAGCGATGCAGACTTTGAGAGAATTGAAGAATTGAAGCTGGTTTATGGGATAAATGAACTGATATATCAGGCTATTTCCCCTTATGTCACAGTTTATACTCAGGACTATGGTGTAAATTTATCAGTCGCTTCAAATGTAGTGCAAACGGCAGTTAATAATGCTACAACGTTGAGTGACACTGAAACAGGCAAAGTGGATTTAGATGAATTCGATGATGCTGAAACATTCAATTCTTTATCTTATGGCTACATATATACAATAAATGCGAGTGCTGTTGCTAAAAGCGGAATCAGTCATAATATTTCTGTGACGGTCAGGCTGGACAGGGGTAATACTTTTGAGCCGTTTACAATTTTAAAGTGGATGCAAATATAGAACACTATGAATCTTCTTGCGAATAATTCTGGAGTGGAAGCATTTTTCAAGTGGTGGCTATCAGAGCTCTCCGATATGTTGCCAAATGTAAGTTTTAAACCAGCTAAAAATAATCATCGAGGTCTCAATATTGTTCTGACTGGCCATGGCTATCAGTTGAGATGGGATGATGCAGATAAAGCCGAGAAGAGTATAAATGACTTCTCATCTGCTGAGGCACAGGAAATATATGATCGAGCCATCGATGAAAATAAAAAATTTAATGTTCAGAAATGCAATATTTTGTTACATGAGAAACTAGTGTTAAATCGTGTGGTGACATTACCATTAGCTACTGAAGAAAATCTAGAAAACGTTTTCATGTATGAGATTGATCGCTATACACCTTTCAAGAGAGAGGATGTGTATTTTGATACACAAGTACAATCCAGGAATACGCAAGAAAAAAAAATCACTGTGCTACTCAGAGTTGCCAAGAAACACGCAATGAGAAAGGTATTAAGTTTTTTAGATGAAAATCAAATTCGAATTGGAAAAATATGCTGCGTTGATGAAGATTTAGAAACAATAGGTGAGGCGCTGAGCTTTGGTGGCACTCTTAATTCAGCATCAGGAAAAAGTAATCGCAATTCAACCAATAAATATTTATTGGCTTTGACGGCAGGGTTGGCGGTAATAGCACTCACCCTGCCTATAGCTAAAAATTACTGGAATGCATTTAAATATAATGCTGAACTTGAAAATATAAATCACGAAGTGATTGAGGTGAAAAAATCCCTCGCAGCGTATAAAAAAATAAAAAATAATATCGATTTATCTGCCAGTCTGAATAAAAACAATGTGAAGGTCATTGTTTTGCTGAATGAACTCACGTCTACAATTTCTGATGACACTTCGCTGAATAGGCTATCTATTGAAGACGGTGTGGTTCGCATGCAGGGAGCATCATCGTCAGCATCCAGGTTGGTTTCATCGCTTGATTCATCTCAAACTTTTACTGATGTGAGATTTGCAGCACCCGTTACCCAAAATAGTGCTACTGGTAGTGAAAACTTTACAATTGAGATGAAGTTGAATGTTTCAGGTGGTAATGATGAATCTGTCAGATAAATCTAACGGAAAGATGTTAGCGCTTGGTATCCTGTTGATAGTGCTACTGCTATTTTACTTTATCTTGATTGAACCCTATAAACTTCTGCTCAACGCTTCAGAAGAGCGTGTGCAAGACACTGCATTTCAATTGAATCAGGCCAATAAGGTTATAAGTAAAAAAACATATTATAAAGATGAGATAGAACGCTTAAAATCTTTATACGACGAACAGACGATTTATCTAAAAAGTTCAAAGCGCGCACTTGCCACAGCAGAAATACAACAAATGCTTAAACGTATATCAGCAAAAAGCAATGCGGAACTGCTAAGTAGCCAGGCGACTTCATCGGAGACTGAAGAAGCAAACAGAGTTGATCTGAGTGTGCGTATTAAAACGGATATTTTTAGTTTGCAAAAGCTCTTGTACGATCTGGAATCTGGGGTACCAAATCTGTTTGTGGATAGAATACAGGTGAGTCGGGCGGGAAGAGCTGTTTTCAGATTTAATAATGCTGAATTGAGTAACCAGGACCTGGATGTCAGTCTTCAGGTATATGGATACTTGAGTAATAACTCGTTGTAATCATTATGAGGTTTATTTTAGCAATCTTGTGTTTTTTATTAGCGGCACTGATATTTTATCAGGTCCAGTATTATGGAAATCATAATATACTGGCTGATACTGAATTGACTGCAATGGTTGAGAATGAATCTCTTCCTGATAAAAATAATTCATTAAAATCTATCAGTGCCTACTCGGAAATCATTAAACGTCCTTTGTTTTCTGCTGACAGGAGGCCTCCTGTGGTGCTGCCTGAAAGCGTATTACATTCAGTTGATATTGATGCGCTTAGAGACTTAACATTATGGGGAGTGGTGATTAGTGGTCAAAATCGATATGCCATTGTTGATGGGGTTGATGACGACGTAAAGCATATGAAAGTAGGGTATGTATACAAAGGCTGGAATGTCAGTGAAATTAATACTGATAGTGTTAAATTTGAAAGTGCTAAAGGACAGTATGAGCTGTTTATTCTGCCAAATGATACTGATAAGAAAAGTGGTATAAAGAAATCTTATGGAGAAAATAATGACAGTACCAGGTCAGTTAATCCTTCGAAATTCAGACCGTCTTTATTCAGAAGCTCACGTAAACCTGTTGAGTCACCAATAGATGTTACTAGCAGACCAGTTAACGATGAGCCTGAAGAACGACTGACTCAGGAAGAGCTGGACTCGATAAGCGAGCTAGGTGAAGAAGGAGGTTATCGCTATGATCCAGACGAGGATTTTGAAAGCGAAGAGGATTTTGATGAATAATGGTACTGGCCTGAAATAATTATCAGTTTATAGCTAATTGATTTTGAGAGATATTCCCATCTGATTAAGTAGCTATGTTTTCATACGTTGCTGCCTGTACACATATGTCAATTAAGCACTTTCGACTTTAAAAGATTGATAAGTAGTATCCATGCGGGTTAACCTTGTGTACATAATAACTAAAAACCCAGCCATGTTAATCTCTTCAATGTATGTCTCAGGATTGATTGGTTTGGCCTTGATTAAGGGATCAGGTGTGATGATTAGGTTGAAAGTCAAATTCCCCATTCTATTAATTTCTGTATTGGCTATTTTACTTACTTCATGTGCAACGCACGATGAAATGAGTAAGCAAAATGATGAGGGCTCAGATAAGCATGTAAAGAATCATGCAACTGGAATAATTGACGTCAAGCCAACACCGGTATTGACACAAAAATCAAACAATCAAACGAAGGCTGAACCTGATATTCGCCGTGGTACGGGCGATTTCATAAATAAAAACCCCTCTAGAAGCAAGAGTCCTTCTTATGGAGCGGGTGATGATGTGAGTCTGGTATTCCAGGATGCACCTATTGGTGAAGTCGCAACGACCATCCTTGGTGATCTCATGGGAATGGCATACGTGCTTGATGAGCGAGTCACCGGAAATGTCAGCCTGAAAACAGGACGCCCAATTCCACGCAATGCACTAATACCTGTGATGGAGGGGATACTCAAGGCGAATAATGCAGTGTTGGTTGATAATAACGGGATATTTCATATTTTACCGGCTTCAGAAAATCTAAGTAATGTCGTTGCACCCAGACTATCATTGCAGCAAGACAAGGGTTATCAGATTATAGTTGTCCCTCTGAAGTACATTGCTGCCAGTGAAATGCAAAGTATTTTGACGTCTATTCAAGGAGCAGCAGCGAATATTAAGATAGACTCAAAAAGAAACCTGATGATGGTTTCCGGAACCCAGTCTGAACTAAAGAACATGCTTGAAACCATCGAGATATTCGATGTAGATCAACTAAAAGGCATGTCGACTGCAATTTTCAGACTATCGCAGGCAGATACAAATATTGTGACTAATGAATTAAATACTATTTTTAATTACGAGGTCGGGGTGACCGATGCATCTGCCACTGAGAATGCAGCATCAATCATCCGATTTGTGCCGATAGAGAGAATCAATGCTGTATTAGCGATTACACCACAGGCAGGCTATCTGGATACTGTAAAGCAATGGGTAAATCGTCTAGACGTCGTCGACAGTAGCATTGACAGGGCACTGCATGTGTATTTTGTTCAGAATGTACGTTCAGGCTATTTGGCAGGCATTTTACAGGAATTATTTGATGCAGATGTCAGCACTCAGGAGCGTCAGGATTCCAGAGGCAGCTTGAGCCCAGGCTCATCAGGTAATACCCAGTCAAGTTTTGGAACCAGTAATTCATTTAGTAATAGCGCGGACTCGCTAGACGGAGAACCTCCATCAGGGCCCTCTTCCGGTGGTCTGGGTTCTTTGCAAAGACGTTCAGCCTTTTCAAGCAATTTTGATAATTCAAATGACAGAAGTGGAAACAGTGATAGTCCAATCAAGATCATTGCAGATGAAGAAAATAATGCTTTAGTGATTAAAGCAACAAACGATGAATATGCGGATATAGAAGATGCCATTAAACGTCTTGATATAGAACCTTTACAGGTGCTGGTGGAGGCGACTATTGTAGAAGTGACGCTCACTGGTGATCTGAGTTATGGATTGGAGTGGTTTTTCAGAAATAATAATGTAGCAAGCGGAAATGATGGTATAGGCAGGCTGGATATTGGTGGAGGTGGAGTACTAAGTGATTTAGGCGTCGCACCAGGATTTTCCTATTCTATTGTTGATAGTGCTGGACTGGTAAGAGCCACTCTAAATGCGCTGGCAGATGATTCAAAACTTAAAGTGATCTCATCACCTTCATTGATGGTGTTAGACAACCACTCGGCATCAATTAATGTAGGCGATCAGGTACCAGTCAGAACATCAGAGTCTACTAATACGGGTACCACAGGTGATAATTCGATTGTTACCAGTACCATACAGTTTGTTGAAACAGGAGTGACACTAGAAGTGGCACCTAGAGTGAGCCAGGGTGGAAATGTTGCAATGGATATTTTTCAGAGTATACGTACTGCTGATACGACTCTTACTTCATCAATTGATTCGCCGACGATCAATCAACGCCAGGTTCAAACTTCTGTTTCTGTTTTGAGTGGTGAGACGATAGTGCTAGGTGGACTGATTCAGGATAATAATGGAAAAAGAAATACTGGCATTCCAGGCTTGAGGAACTTACCGGTAGCGGGCGCATTGTTTGGTACAAGAACAAATACATCATCCCGCACAGAACTACTAGTATTGATCACTCCTACGGCAGTGAGTAACTCTACAGAGTCAAAAGAAGCCACTGAAGAATTGCGCAATAAATTACAAGGCTTAAAACTACCGGAACTTGATTCTGATGGCACGTTTAAAGCCACAGAATACAAAGGAATTCGCTGGTAAACTTAAGAGCATGAAATTTCATAAAATAATTACACGATTAAATATATTAATACGTGATATCCGGGCTTGATGAAAGGCATGGGCAATAATTCAAGTGTGGAAAGTAATATTAGCCATCAACCCAATGCCCTTGAAGAATTTTATTCTATTGCGTTAGCAAAAGACCTTGCTTTTGTAGATCAGGTGTACGATGTATTGCGGCTGGGGTGTCGCTATCTGGGATTATGTTGCGGGATAATGTCCTATGTCGAAGGTAATCGTTACACCATACTCCATGTTCATACTGAATCAGATGAATATCAAATACTGCCAGGTGATGTTTTTGATCTGGGTCTCACTTATTGCAAGTTCACACTTGAACAGGAAAGACCTGTTGGCTTTCACCATGCAGCTAAAACCGATATTGCCAAACACCCATCCTATAATGCGCTAAAACTGGAAGCTTATCTTGGCGCGCCCACTTATTTGAATAACAGATTATTCGGTACACTCAATTTTACCAGTATTAAGCTAAGAAACGCTGCGTTCACTGAGGATGAAATTCATTTTGTTCAACTTGTAGCAGAGTGGATTTCAAGTGAACTGAACAGGAATTACCGTCAGGAGCCAAGTTTACAGCAACATATCACGCTGTCATCACGGCTGGAGATATCTCGCCTTGCCAGAATTGAAATGACACCTGCGTTTGAAGTGACTAAATGGAGTCAAGCAGCTGAGCAGATGTTAGGTTGGCGCGGAGATCAGGTAATAGGTAAATCTCCAATGGATTGGCCTGTAATCAATCAAAATGATTTAGATGGTTTAGTCTCATCGCTGGCAAATTTGCGTAAACGTAATGGAAATGTCTGTGCGTTCTCATGTGATTTAAGAAAAAACAATGGCCAGCTGATTTCGACAGAGTGGTTTATTTCATGCGAGGTCAGTGACAGTAATGTTCAGGTTTATGTACTTGATATCACGGATCGAGTAAAAGCAGAGAATGAGCTGCTCAGGAAAAGCGCTTTCTATCAAGATCTGTTTCAGAACGCGCCTGATATGTATATGTCTCTAGATCGAATGGGTAATATTATTTCTGCAAATAATTTGTGTGAAAGTACACTTGGTTATCAACCATCAGAATTGATTGGAATTCCGTACTGGAATCTAATACAAAAAGCTGATGTGAGACGCGTGCATCGTTTAATAGATGTTGCGTTTTCTGGAGACGTCGATGAGTTGGAAATGGAAGTTGATATTCTGAGGAAAGATAACAGTGTTATTAAATCACATCAACGAATCAGGATTATTCAGGCAAAAAAAGACATGCCATGCGAACTCAGAATCATTGCAAGAGATATAACAGAACAAAAAAGAGGACAGGAAATTCAACTAGAATATATAAAACATCAGCGGGATGAGATTGGTTTAGAAGTGCAGCATAGGATTAAAAATAGTTTGCAGGCTGTAATCGGAATGATAACTGTAAGCATGGATTCTCACCCGGAGCTAAAACCAATACTGACAACCTCCATTGCACAAGTGAATACTATTTCCATTGTAAATGGGCTGATAATGAATGGTAAAGATGATGTTGAGCTATTATATCTGCTGGATAATTTGATAGAGGAGTCATCAAAACTATTTAATTGTGATATAGACTTCAATAAAAATACTGATGGTGTCATTCAACTGCTAGTTGCAGATGAGATTATATCTATATCATTGATTGTTACTGAACTGTTGATCAATGCTTTAAAATATCATGCTGAAAACAGCAGCAAAGAAAATTACATTCGTGTAAATATCAATAGCACAAAAGATGGCGTTAAAATAGAAATCATAAACACCTGTATTGATATGGCTGACAAAGAAGACTGTGATAAAAACATTGGCATATCGATGATAAAATCACTGCTTCCGCCTTACGGCGCAAGACTTGATATGTCTCAGGATGGTGAAATTTATACAGCATTACTGGAATTGAAAGAACCTGTCATGAGGTTGTAAAATTGATAGTATCAACAGTATCGTGATTGAACCATATGCCGTTGAATATGCTTTATAAGAATTTTGTATTAACGTGGTGCTCGCGAGATCAGCCAGAATTAAATTGCAATGTGTATTGCGCAACTGTTATAACTAGACAAATAATAATAAAATTGTTTTACAGAATAATCAGGGGGCAGGGTGTCAAAGTCACAAATCTTACTGGCTGACGATGATCGTGTAATTCGTGTCACATTTGCTAATAGTTTGCGAGCACGAAATTTTGACGTTATCGAAGCAGAAAATGGTGAAAAAGCTATTCAACTGGGATGTGATCATCATCCTGATCTGGCTATTATGGATTTTCGACTCCCGGATTTCACTGGTGCCGAGGTGGCAGCGCAGCTGCGTGAACAGGCCGATGTACCATGTATTTTTTTATCAGCCTATGCGGAGAAAGAGTTTGTAGAAAAAGCTACACAGGCGGGTGCATTAGGGTATTTAGTTAAACCGATAGATGTTGATCACGTATTACCAACGATCAATTCTGCGCTTAAACGTGCAAATGAAATAAAACATCTCAGAGATACCGAGATGCAATTGCACACCGCACTGGAGCAAGGCAGGGAAACAAGTGTTGCCATTGGTATTCTTATGCAGGAATATCATATTACCTCTGATCAGGCGTTTGACATGATACGAGGGCAGGCCAGGTCTCAACGGCGTAAATTAGCGTCTGTGGCGACTGAGTTGGTGCAGGCTGTAAATAATCTCAACGGGTTTACTACTGAAATGCGTAAAAGAAATGAAGAGTTTCTGAAGCAAGGTAAAGCCTCCAAACCATAAATACATAAGAAAATACTTGGTAAAATCAAGTAAGGTATTAATTGCATTATATAAATTCGGCTTGATGGAGCTATGCTTAAAAAATACATTAGTAGTTGATTTTTATCAATAATAGGCCTATAAATAGGCCACAACAATGTGGATCCAAAGATAGCGGTTATCAAAAGCTATACCACAGAGGACCTAAACCAACCGTCCTCAATTTCATTCCTAAAAATGGCTATACCTTTAGCCATCTACGTAAGTCTTTAGGCCTCGTTCCAGCCTAACAAATTCCAAAGAATTGATTTTGCAAATGCGTATTAACTGTAGCGCGTGTGCGAAAAGAATTTCTGGCTCAAGACCTGAAAGACATAATAATAATTTCGTGTTTCAGAAATTTGTCAGAAATTAATATCCCAGGGAAGATCCACAGCATTTCACAGTGTTGAGGGGGCAATCTACAAGGACAGTAAACACTAAATGTTGTTAACTGAAGTTTTCATGGGAGGAGTTTTATGAAACTTAAATATAGTACAAGTGGATTGTTGCTACTCGTGTTGGGCCTGTCTATCAGTTCTGCACAAGCAAGCTATAACCATAGTTGTGATTATGACTTGCGAGAAGGAGCATTTTTCTACAATGCAAATAACCCGCCTACCGATGGCAATGGAAACGCGCAGCAGAATGAGCTGTTAGTTTTTCTACGCAACGCTGATGGTACCCTGAGTTCTGACATTCAAACGCACCGGGTTAATTCAGGTGGTTATGGTAATCAGGCTGGAATCGTAACATCAGGCCAAAATGCCGTTTACCACACTGGCGAAGGCGATGATCAATATGTATTAATGATCAATGCTGGATTCAATCCTGTTGCAAAACCAAGAGTTCTTGGTTATGGCAAACACTGGAACAAAAAACGAGTCGACAAAAATGGCAGTGTTTCCGCATTTAAAGTAAACAAGTGTAATGTTGTTAGAACAAGTGTTCGATCTACTCGTGGTCAAGAGCCGCGTGCGGTCACTCGTCATAAAAACTTAGTCTACGTGGTGAATGCTGGTTCTGGTGAAGTGGAGTTCAACGGTTGCCCTGGCTTACCTGAAGGTTTTTTACCTCCAACTGGACAAGTCTGCGGTGAACGTGCACCAATTGCAGAAGATGATCAAGATGCGCAAAGTATCATTGGCTATAGATTCAGAAATGGTAGATTACGCTATATCCGTGGTTCTAACATAAATTCAGCAGATTCTGACGGTGATCCAGTGCAGCTTTCATTCATCAATGAAGGTCGTCAGCTTCTTGTTGCGAACCGTAATACGTTCTTTGCGCTAGGCGATGGTACTGAAGCTGATGAAATTGAAGTTCACAATATAGACAAAAGAGGCCGACCAAGTTACCCAGTCGTTAGTACAACTACTGGTAATGACAACTTTGGTTTCTCTGTCTATCCTCGCGATGGCAAAGACTACAATGATTGCGTCATGATGACTCATGGTAGTTTCCAGCAGCGTGATCAAGGTGGTGCCTCAGTATTTACTATAAATAAATGGGCTGAAAAAGTACGTATCATTCCTAATAAGGCAGACGGTGGATCTGACACTTGTTGGACTGCAGTTTCTCGAACCAATACGCTATACACATCAGCGTTTTTTGATTCAGAAATTTCTATTCGTGGAATCAATCCTGATACATGTAACCTAACTGATGGTGGACCTCCGGTAGTTGTTGTTGATGGTGTGCCACAATTCACAGGGCCATTAGCAAACATCAGACATAGGGTCTCTAGCTCTGGCGCTAATTTTGATGGCAGCCCGCGTGGTGGTGATATCTCACTTAGAACTGACCAGAGAGACTTCTTGTATGAAGCAGGTGGTCTCGACCTTGCTATTTCTAAATACGGTAAGGATGAGTACTTGTACGCGATCTGGGCACCAGTACCTTTCTACGTAGACCGTGATGGTGATGGTAATTTCTTGTATCCACCAACAACTCAGGTCACTGTGTTCCGTGTTATTCAAGATTGTAACGATACGCTTGGTACTGGTCTTGATGGAGCAGGTAAACAGTACGAAGATGGTTGCCGTGTAGGTGATCTTGAGTTAGTGCAACGTGTGCCTGGCCTTCCAGGAAGTGGTTATGGAGCAGCAGCTCAGTAATCTACTGACTATTAGTGATACATAATTGATCGATAACCGCAGGCTGATTTCATGTAAATTGACTGCGGTTCTCGTCAAAATTTTGTATTAGTTTTTTTGTTAATAGAGTTCCAATACCATTCGCACTCTAGAAAAGATTTAATACAAATCACCGGCTGTTTATCTTTTTCTTTGCTAAGACATTGCATGGATAAGAAACGTAAAGCCAATTTTTAAATTGGGAGATATAAAGTGAAACAGCACTTTACTGGTAAAAAACAACCTGCTTGGTTGGTATTGGCCTTAAGCGCTACATTAATGGGAGCATCTTCGTATGCATTTGCAAGTGACCCAGGCGCAGATATTGATTATTCACATTTAGATGCTGATCTAATTAAAGAAACTGATGGTGTGGCTTTCAGCAGTGATTACCACAATAGAAATGGTAACGGCCCAGCATTAGATGCAAATATCAGTGATGATGATTTCAAGAAAATGAGCTTGACCGAGATCCGTCAAATTGGTGTGCGCATGTATACTACACCGTTTCGTAGAGCAGACGGTTTTGGTGATGGGCCTGGAATAAACGAAGCGATACTGGCAGATGGTACACCAGCGCTTAACATACCTGATCTTGGACCAACTGGTAGGCCAACGTTACAGGGTAATGGTACATGGTTACGTATGAACGGACTGGATACACAAACGTGTCTGGAGTGTCACGGTGTTGTAGATAACTCAGTGGTTCCTGCGCAGCTAGGTGTAGGTGGTCAGGCAGGTATTGCAGGTTCACCATTCTTCAGATCCAAAACAGCTGATATAGATGATTCTGGGAAGCAATCATTTGGTGGTGGTGACCTTAATGGTGCTGGCACTGGTGAAGCACTCGGTATCGCTGCATTTGATGGTCGTTCAATTAACCCGCCAGCCAACTTTGGTTTGGGTGGTGTTGAATTGGTTGGCCAGGAAATCACTGAAACGTTGCAGAAGATTCGCGCTTATGCGGGTGGTTCATGTGATGAAGGTGGTAAAGATGTGAAATTAAAAGCTAAAGGTATCAGTTTCGGAACTAACTGTAGTCCGGAAGGTGTTGATAGTGATTTGGAAATTCGTCCATTTGGCCGTAAAGGTGAATTCGCAACTGTTCGTGGATTCGATGAAGGTGCAATGGCATTCCACATTGGTATGCAGGACGAGGCAACTTTTGGTCCTGGTGATCCTGATGGAGATGGTATCTCAAATGAGCTAACGAATGCTCAGATGCGAGCATTTCATGTCTTTATGACAACTCAGGAACGTCCAGTGCAGAAAAAAGCGAATGGACAGGCACGTCGAGGTTTCAAGCTGTTTAATGAGGTAGGCTGCTCGGGTTGTCACGTTCCATTCCTGGATACTAAATCACCTGTTTTGGAATATACCGACCCTGAAAGTGATGAAGTATATTTCAGTGCTGATCTTTCTGAAGGGCTAACTAACTTTGAGAAGAATCGCAGAGGCGGAATTCGTGTTCGTGCACATTCAGATTACAAACGACACAACATGGGTTATCGTTTGAAAGAAACTGCACACTTCCTTGGAGAAGATAACTGTGATGAGAAATCAGGGCATGAAATCACTAACTGTAACTTTATCACTATGAAGTTGTGGGGTGTGGCAGATACTGCTCCTTACTTACATGATGGTCGCGCATTAACACTGTTTGAAGCGGTTGCCTTACATGGTGGTGAAGCACAGAGTGTAAGAGATCGCTTCCTGGACCTTAGTGAAAAAAGCCAAAATTCAATCTTTGCCTACCTGGGTACTTTGAAGCATCCCGAAGAGCCAAATCAGGATGTTCAGAATCAGGTTGTCTTGACACCTAATAGTGAAGGTAGAAGAGATATTCATAGAGATAGAAAGAAGAAGTATAACTACTACCAGAAGTGGTAAAAGTATTAGTTAGTAACAAGCAGTGAATAAGCCGGGAAGTTTTTATAAGCCTCCCGGCTTTTTGCGTTTAAAGAATAATGGAAATGATAAGTAAAAAAAATGCAATAGTCTTTATGGTCGCAATACTTATAGGTATTGTAATCGTTGGTATTTATTCTTATTTACATTATTGTAAACAGGAAATGCGTGAAGTTGATCGTTATGCTTTGCCTAAAGTAATAGAATTTATGGAAGCAATAGATGGCTGGAATTACGATGCAGTTAAGCCATTTTTAACGGATAAGTACATAAACTCGTTATCTGCAGAAGAATGGAAGAGTGAATTTGAACAATTATCAGTTTTGGGCGCGCTTAAATCTTTTGCTCGTCCTAATTTTGTCTCTCATCAAGGGTATAGGAAATATAAGATTTGTGAGTCTGCAATAGATATGTATTCTGTTGCCAGTGAATTTGAGAATGATAATGCCGTCATTAGAATATTTTTTGAAAACAATTGCGGGAAGATGAAAGTTAGTTCATTTATCGTCACTTCCAGGTCAATTATAGTAAAACCTGATTATCTGGAGCGTAATAAGATCAATAAGGAAAATGAAGAAACAATTAGTGAATTAACGGATGATGAGTTAGAGGGTGATCTGGATTCTATGTATGAATGGAATCAGGAAGATGAACCTCTACCTGAATTTAATGGGAAAGAAACTGAAAGATCGATAAAAGAAAATGATAAAAGTAATAATAAAGCACATGGAAAGGCATACAGATATTAAGTGATAAGTATGATTGCTAACAAAGTTATTTTTAACAAGAGTGTACTTTTTTCGTCGCTAATATTAATTCTATATGGTTGTCATGAATCAGGTGAACCATGGAGAATCACTGTTGGGTTGGATAAACCGAAAGAATTCGTATTTATCGACGGCGATATTTCCAAAGAAGTCCGGATTTGTCTGGACAAGAAGGGTGGGTCGGGATACCCGACGAGAGTAGCTGCGAAATATGATAATGACAAGTATGTGCCTATGCTGACAGGGCAATGTATGTTTTTTACAGGAAAGCGTGTCTCAGTCAAATTTGCGAATCCTTCTTCAGGTAAATATGCAGAAGGATCGTATAAAGTAATCCAATAATAATTATAAAAAAACAGAGGAGAATATAGAGGTGCAAGCTGCTACTTTATTAATCTCTAATAAAAAAGATTACCAATCGTACCTTGCAAGGATGATTGTTTTAGCGCTTGCCTGTCATTTTGCAGTGCTGTTCAGTACGCAATTCGTCTTCCCTTCAATAAATGTGTCATTGTTTGATCTGGCTACAGGTGTCAGTGTCGGTGGGTTGGTTATTTACGGTATTAAATACTGGCCTGCAGTTCTTGTTGGAGTGGCCTCCGGTTATTCTTTGAGTAACGAATCGCTAGTATTTGTAAGTTTTATTTCGTTAGGGGTTACATTAGAAGCCGTAATAGCGGGTTATTTATTACAGATCTATCTGGATGAGCACTACAGCCTTGATTATATACCAGACTTGCTTGCTTATTTGATTATCACTTTTCTGGTAGTGATATTTATTGGTGCTACCAGCTCAAGTTTGTTGCAGCTTATTTTATATAATATTTCAATAAGTGAAATAAGTATTATCTGGTTTAATGCATGCCTCGGTAAGATCACTGGAGTAGTAGTGATTTCTCCGTTTATCATGGTATGGAGTCAGAAAACAGATGGCAATCTGTCCTGGAAGAAATTCATAGAATTGATATGTTTTTATAGTGTATTAATATCGTGTGGTGGAGTCGTATTTTTTGGCTGGTTCGACACAAGTATAGAAGGGTATTCTCATTACCCGCTTGCGTATCTATTTTTCCCCATGCTGGCGTGGGCTGCATTCAGGTTTGGTCAGAAAGTATCGACTGCCAGTACCATTATAATTACCGTATTTGCTCTGTGGAGTTTGTCGAATAATTTGGGACCTTTTTCGCGCGACTCAATCTATGAAAGCCATTTTTTAACCTGGATGTGTATAAATATCGCATCTATATTATCAATGATTCTGGCTGCAGATATTACGCAATGTAAAAAAGTTCGTGTTGCTTTACAAACTAGTGATGAACGACTTGCATTAGCGACCAGTGGTTCTCAGGATGGTCTATGGGACTGGATGGATGTAGAAGAAGATACCATGTGGTGGTCTCCTAATTTTTACGATCTTATAGATTATAAAAAAAGTGAGATAAAACCTACGCATACACAATTGACTAATTTACTGCATCCGGATGATCTTGAGAATCACCTTCAATCGTTAAACAGGCATCTGGTTGATAATGCGCCTTATAATGTAGATTTCAGATTATTAACCAAGTCGCAAGGTTATCGCTGGTTTCATGCTAAAGCTAAAGTCACTGCTGATAAAAATACTGGCAATAGAAGAATGGCAGGTTCAATCATTGATATAGATGAGCGAAAGATTGCACAGAATGAAATTGTTTCTCTTAATAAGAACCTTGAGATGCGAGTCGTGCAGCGTACTGATGAGTTAGAAAATATTAATAAAAACCTTCATAATGAAATTATTGAAAGAAATAAGGCTGAGCTCGAGATTGTAAAGTTGCAAAATGATTTAATTCGTATGAGTCGAGTGTCTACATTGGGTGAGATGGCGTCTGCGCTTGCACATGAACTACACCAGCCATTGATGGCAATAGTTAATTATTCACAATCTGCATTGCATGACTTAACCCGGCTCGAAAATAGGAATAAAAATGTTATAGATGATGTAAATATTATTTCTGAACAGGCATTACGAGGCGGGAAAATAATAAGAAAGATGAAAGAATTTGCCTTGCGTGGTGAGGTATCGGCTGACTGCGTGGATCTGAATAAACTGATTGTAGAGTTGAAGCCACTGTTTGATATAGAAGTAGCACAAAATAATATAGAGCTGTCTGTGGAGTTATCTGGTGATGAGTTGCTGGTAATGATGAATCACATACAAATGCAACAGGTGATAAGTAATTTAGTGCGCAACAGCATAGAGGCAATGAAAAACAATACAGAAAACAAAGTCCTTATAATTAGATCGTCTATGTTAGATGAGCGTTACGCTGTTGTCGATGTAATCGATAATGGTTGTGGTATTAATTCTGATAACTTCAGTAAAATTTACGATTCTTTTTATACGACCAAACCTGAGGGCCTGGGTCTGGGTCTTTCTATCAGTGAAAAAATTGTAAAAGCGCATAGTGGAAAACTAAAGTTAATCAACAATGATTCAGGCGTGACAGCTCAGGTTTGTCTGGTGCTTTCTAATGAATGATACACTGAATTATCAAGGTCAGATCCATATCGTAGATGATGACAGAGTCGTATGTCATTCCTTAACCAGAATTCTGAATAAACATGGTTATCACGTAAAAGTATTTAGCTCAGCCGAGCAGTATCTTGCAATGCTGGAAGAAGGCTTTGATGGATATTTGCTTTTAGATTATAAATTGAGCGGAATGTCAGGCTTGGAGTTGCAGCACACCCTGCTGGAGAAAAATGTAAATCCGATAGTTATATTTATTACTGCAATGGGTGAACAAATTGAACAGCGTGCATTGCAAAATGGAGCACTAAGAGTATTTGATAAGCCATTTGACCTGAATGAGCTTATTAAAATTCTTTAACTGATGTCTTTATCTTTAATTAGTATAATCAACAACTTAATATGTACTATAATAATACGATGGCAAAGTGGTCAAAGCGCATTCAGTTAATTCGTTAGTATTTATCGCCAGCAATCTTCTATATAGTTTTGTATATCAAAAATAACTGAAAGATATTAGAGTAATCCATTAGTGTAGACTTATATCAATCTATTACTTGGTTTAGGTGGAATTTTGACTGACGAATCAGATTACCCAACAGGATTTAAAGTTCTCAATAGTGCCTCCCTTAACAAGGGTACAGCGTTCACGTCTGAAGAACGTGACAAATATAAACTACATGGTTTGCTGCCACCCACCATTAATACTCCACAAGCTCAATTGTCACGCGCATTACAAAATATGCGACGTAAATATTATGATATTGACCGGTATGTGTTTTTAAAATCACTGCAGGGGAGAAATGAACGGCTATTCTATCAGTTAGTCATCAATAACATCGAAGAAGTCATGCCATTAATTTACACGCCAACTGTAGGTCAGGCATGTAAAGAGTTTGGCCGTTTATTCAGAAGGCCAAGGGGTATGTATCTATCTTTGCAGGAGAAAGGTCATATCAGGGAGGTTATGGATAATTGGCCTTACAAGGATATTCGCGTGATTGTGGTGACAGATGGTGAACGTATTCTGGGTTTAGGTGACCTGGGTGCCAATGGTATGGGTATTTCTATTGGTAAATTAGCCCTCTATGTCGCTTGTGCTGGTATTCATCCATCTCAGTGTTTACCTGTGATGCTGGATGTGGGTACCAATAACCAGGAATATCTTGATGATGATCTCTATCTGGGCTTGCATCAAAAACGGATTGTTGGTGACGAATATTATGAGTTCGTCGATGAATTTATCGAGGCGTCCAGGCAGTTATTTCCCAAGGTGCTTATTCAGTTTGAAGATTTTCTGACGCCCCGCGCTTATACTTTAATGAATAAGTATAAGAATAAAACACTGTGTTTTAACGATGATATACAGGGGACTGCAAGTGTGGCATTAGCCGGACTTTATGCAAGTACGCGTATTTCAAAAATTCCGTTTTCTGAACTGCGAATTTTATTCCTGGGTGCTGGTTCTGCTGCAACTGGTATTGCTGATCTGATACGTTATGCGCTTCAAAAAGAAGGTTTGTCAGGAGAACAGGTTTATCAACGGCTCTGGTTTGTCGACAGGGAAGGGCTGCTGGTAAAAGATCGGTTGAATTATAGCGCTCATAATTTGCCGTATTTACAAAATGAATCACAGATGTCGTTTTCTGAAACAATTGAATACTTCAGGCCACATGTGCTGATCGGTGCCACGGGTTCGGCAGGAACATTTACACAGGATATTATAGAGCAAATGAGTCGTATCAATTCGCGACCCACCATTTTCGCATTATCCAATCCCACATCGCATGCAGAGTGTACAGCAGAACAGGCTTACATGTGGTCTGAGGGGCGTGCGATATTTGCCAGCGGAAGTCCATTTGATGAAGTGCAATTTAAAGGTGAAATCTTCAGGGCCGGGCAAGGTAATAACGCTTACATATTTCCAGGGATAGGGCTCGCTGCTGTTGCATGCAATGCGTCTTTAATCGATGACGATATGTTTTTGATCGCGGCAAAATCGTTGGCTACTCAAGTGGATGAAAATGACTTAAAGCTAGGCACACTATATCCACCTTTAAATAACATTAGGGAAATATCCGCGAATATTGCGCATGACGTTATCAATTATGCATACGAGAAAGGTTTGGCCGATTTGCAACCCAAACCAGATAATCTTAAACAGTATCTGCTGGATTATATGTACGATCCTACATATTAATTCAGGGTGAAATAAAATGAAGGTGATAGAAGTTATAACAGAGGAAGGATATGTAGACACAGTATTGGGTGTTGCTGAGCAGTTTGATGTCACTGACTATTGGTGTTACCCGTTAGAACATGATGATAGACATGTTGTCCATATGCTGGTGCCCAAAGAGCTGGTTCAGTCCGTGTTGGATACGACACAAAAAGTAATAAGTGCAAATCAGAGGTCCAGAATAATGGTAATGCCGGTTGAAGCGACGATACCTAGAGTCAATGATCTGGATGCTGCTAAATCTTCTACTAGAAATACGACTTCCAGAGAGGAGCTGTATCAGTCTGTTGAGCGAAATGCCCGTATTGATCATAATTATATTTTGCTTGTCGTACTTTCGACTATTGTTGCCTCAGTTGGCATGTTAGAAGACAGTATTGCGATAGTCATTGGTGCGATGGTAATTGCACCTTTACTCGGTCCCAATATTGCACTTGCATTTGGTACAGTCCTTGGTGACAGCAAGCTTATGTTACGCGCATTTACCGCATTGTTGACAGGTATCATTATTGCGTTACTGACTTCATTTGTAATATCGTTAATCTATCCGCTGGAGGAATTCAGCAAAGAGCTTTCCACCCGAACAGTCGTGGGGTTGAGCTCTGTTGCGATGGCTTTAGCATCAGGAGCGGCTGCAGCGTTGTCTATGACAACAGGGTTGTCGACCGTGTTGGTTGGTGTCATGGTGGCAGTGGCAATCTTGCCACCTACCGCAGCACTTGGATTAATGCTGGGGTATTATCAATATCCTCTGGCACTTGGTGCATTTTTATTACTCGCCGTGAATATAGTATGTATAAACTTATCCGCAAATATTGTATTTATTTTCAAAGGGATTAATCCAAGAACAAGTGGAGAAAAGCGAAAAGCAAAGAAATCTGCATTAGTATATCTGTTAATCTGGCTAATGCTGTTAGCTTCGCTGCTGTTCATGTTGCTGAAGTTGAAATTATATTTAGTGGGTGAGTAATTATGGAAAAGCAAAAAAATGTTTTTGGAGATGAGCTACAAGAGTGCAGTTTTGATCCAATGACTGGATATTACCGAGATGGCTGGTGTAATACGGATGCAAGTGATCATGGCTTACATACAATATGTGTTCAGGTGACAGACTCATTTCTCCAGTATTCGAAAAAGAAAGGAAATGATTTGAGTACGCCAGTGCCAGAATTCGGATTCCCTGGTCTGAGCGCCGGTGATCGCTGGTGTCTATGTGCGCTACGCTGGAAAGAGGCATTTGATGAAGGCGTGGCACCCAAAGTGGTTTTATTGGCAACCAATGAAAATGTACTGGATATTATTCCCCTGGAAACATTAAAACAGTATGCAATCGACCTATCGTAATGGCTGTACTCTGGAAGAAGACAAAAGGGGAAACCAGATATAAAGTCACCAATGCAGGTAATGCCATTAGATTGTACCGTAATAAAGTTTTGCATAGTCAGTGGAATGCCAGTAAACCTGTATCAGGCAAGTTATGGGATCTTTTTTTGCTGTCATGTTTCAATAGCGATAAACCATTAAATAAAGTCCTGGTGCTGGGTGCTGGAGGCGGTGCGATTATTAATTTAATTCACTACTTTTTCCCGCAATGTCAAATCGATGCAATTGATCTGGATGATACACATTTGTATGTTGCCAGAAAGTTTTTCAAAGTGTCGAAGAAATACTGTTTACTTATTCATGCTGATGCGAAAAGCTGGCTCGCTAATAATCAGGATAAAAAATATGATTTAATTATCGATGATGTATTTTTTGAGGCGAACAGTATTCCGTACAGATCGATACAGGCACAAGTGCACTGGGTGATAAGCCTGCTAGAGAGGCTGAATAAAAAAGGCGTACTGGTAATTAATTATGCAGATAAAAAAGAATGGGCTGACAGTCGAAAACAATTAATTCAAAAAGGCGTGACTGATAAATATCAGATTGCTGTAGCAACGCACTATAATTGTGAGAATAAAATTATACATTTGTCGAAGAAAAAGTTGTCCAGTAACGTAATCAAGGCAGATCAAAATAGTGGCGCCACTCGCGAATATATGCGTTACATTAATAATGGTACAATTGCATATCGCAAGTTTAAGAAATAGTAAGTAAATGCGTGGATTTGTTCCTCCAGACCCTATTGATGGCGTATCAAAAATACAGTTTGCTGTGGTATACGCTCCACGAGCGAAAAGACACCGCTTCTCAGCAAATTGTGTCGATATATATGGCAGTGAGGAAGAAGCACGTAGCCAGTGTTGCATTAGTGAAGATATGTTACCTGCTAAAGTACTAGGTCCGTCCAAGTCGTCAGAAGGTCAATTCATATACTACCTGATAGAATGGCTAAGTGTATGATTTCAATTGTTTTATAGCATTTCATCAAGAAATTCATCCCATACAGCTAAAATATATTTCTTTGCATAGCTAACTCGGTAACATCTGTAGGTTCAGAACACTCTATGTATAAGAAAGTAAACTATGCTCAACTTGTTTGGCAGAAACAAAAAAAGCGGATTGAATGAAGAGGTCTCTGCTGCGGGTGTCCCGGAATCAAAAGCCAAGTATTCAATAAAGCTGGATCCAAAAGGAAAAATTCTTTTTATAAGCTTTGCTCTCAAGGAATATTTCCTTATATATGACATATATGATGCATCTCAGATCCTGCCAAAAAATATTGGCCAATTATGCCAGTCGCTATATAAGAATAGTGCCTCTCAGGTAGTTAAATGCGAACATAAGAATAAAGTATGGGTGTGGGAATTTTCTGCACAGAGTAAGACTCAAATATTCGTAGAGCTAGTTAATAAGAGTGACTTTGAAAAAGCTAGCCAGGAATCCTCTAATAAAAATGCCGATCAACTCAACGAAGAAATATTTGGCAGTATTCCAGCAAGCATATGTATCACATCCTATGATTCTTTGGAATTTATCTATAAGAATAATAAATTCCTTGAAATGTTTTCTATTTCAGAAAGCGAAATGTCAAATATATCTCAGCTAATAAGAAATGACGCTATTCTTCAGGATGTTAATTCGTCGATCAAAGATACTGATCAAATTGACAATGTGTTGTTTGTCTACACCAAAGCAGGTGAAAGTTTCTGGCAGAATAAAAATTTATATATATCTATCAGTATCAAGCGTTCTAGACAGATATTTGGTGATGCATTGGTATGGAAATTTGAAGATATAACTGAACTGAAATCTCTACAAATTCAACATCAGCAATTCAGGAAAAAATTTGATACCGCCATACAGGCAGCCACTGAAGGAATATGGGAGTGGTCCAAATTAAAAGATGATGGAGACTGGTGGTCCAAGCCGATGTTTAGTCTTTTGGGTTTTGATTACGATAGTTCAAAACCGTCATTTGATCTTATGAAAAGACTGATGCATCCAAAAGAGAAGAAGGTATTTGATCATAATGTAGAAAATGAAATCAGAGCTAAACAATATTTTTCGATGGAATGCCGATTGACAGTAAAGGAAAAAGGCTTTCGCTGGTTCAGGTTGAGAGTGGTTGGTTCATTTGATTCAAATGGCGATCTTAATAAAATGATTGGCTCATTAGTCAATATTCATTCAGAGAAAACAAATCGAATCCAGCTGCAACAGGAAAAAGACAAGGCAGTCGCAACGTTGAATTCGATTGTAGATGCGGTCATTACCACAAACGCGGAAGGTATCGTTGAATACGAGAATTCGGCCGCAGAAAGATTGACGGGCTTATCCAGAAACGAAACTAAAGGTCAGCGTATAGAGTCAGTCATTTCTTTCTATAAAGAACACTCAATGAGTGATATCCAAAATCCGGTATTGAAATGTCTGGAGAGTGGTGAGCGTATGAATCATAAAATATACGCAGATATGCTGGATAAAGACGGGACAAGATATACCGTGCAAGTGATGGCTACACCTTTGGTTCGCAAAGATGGACAAATATTTGGTGCAGTGCTGGTGCTTAATGACGTGACTAATATACGGGTATTATCGCGGCGGCTAAAGTATCAGGCATCCCATGATATTTTAACTAAGTTGATTAATCGTAGTGAATTTGAAAAAAGAGTAAACTCCGCAATAACGCTGGCACATAATTATGAAGGTAACTCTGCCGTTTTATACATTGACCTGGACAGATTTAAGTTAATTAACGATATTTGCGGACATGCAGCAGGTGATGAGTTGCTTAAACAGGTTGCTAAATTATTACGTAATATCGTTGGGAGTAAAAATTCTGTTGCGCGGATGGGTGGGGATGAATTTGCTGTGCTGGTTGGAAATACCAACATTGTGGAATCTGAAAAAATAGCTGAGAAAATTTTGGCAGGTTTGGCAGCTTACCGTTTTTCATGGGATGAAAAAACATTTTCCATTGAATGTAGTATTGGAATTGCTGAGATTCAACCATCTTGTGATGGTTTGACATATATTTTAAATGCAGTTGATAGTGCATGTTACCTGGCCAAAGAGTCTGGTCGTAACTGTATAAGAATGTATTGTGATGGTGATGACACTATTATTGAAAGAAAAGGTCAGGAACGGTGGATACAGCACTTTGACAAAGCAATTGAGTCAGATGGACTGGTTCTTTATGCGCAACCTATTGTATCACTCTCAAAAGATAAACCCCAAAAAACATCTATAGAGGTGCTGGTACGAATGTTGGATGATGACGGTAGCATTATTCCACCAAATGCATTTCTTCCTGCTGTTGAAAGATATGATCGTGCCTACAAGCTGGATCGCTGGATTATAGAAAAAGTATTTCAGTATATTAGCCAGTACAAGGCAAAGGTTAAAGAACTGACCAAAATTTCGATTAATTTATCCGGACAGTCTGTTGCAGAAGATGAATTGTTATCATTCATACAGGAAAAGAGGAGAGAGTATAAAATAGAATCCAGTAAAATCTGTTTTGAAATTACAGAAACTGCGGCAATTGCTAATTTAACGACAGCAATAGATTTAATCGAGCAGCTCAAAAATGACGGCTTTTTATTTGCGCTTGATGATTTCGGTTCAGGTCTTTCATCATTTGCATACTTGAAAACACTGCCTGTGGACTTCCTGAAAATAGACGGAATTTTTGTTAAGGACATGCAAACAGACAAAGTGAACTATGCCATGGTTAAAGCTATTCATGAAATGAGCGCTGTATTAGATAAGCAAACTATTGCTGAATATGTGGAAAATGAAGCCGTAGTGGAATTGCTGACAGAAATCGGTGTCGACTACGGACAGGGTTTTCATCTGGGTAAACCTGAACCGATTGAAAACTTTCTTGTTAGTAGAAATTTTCTAAGAAAATTGACGAATTCAGCGGCTTGAGCCATGTCGCATAGCTATAATCAATGTAGTTTTGTCTTCAATACGAATTCCTCGAATATTCCGTATAGTCAGGTATCCTGAGTGAATAGGGCGAGTGGTTAGGAATTTTGTCGTAATATAACAAGAATTCTGGCTAGTTATCCTGGTTGGTCCTTATACTTGGTTTTTTAAATGAGCTCATGAATAGAGCTTAAGCATCTCAATAATAGTAGTTTTATATCTTAGTGCTATGCGATAGACGACATGCTGCAATGTATTCGCTCTATATGCAAATGCGTATCATTCTTATCTGGATCGTGTATCATACACTATTTGAATGCACTAATTGTCAGTAAATGATTATTGATAGTTGGCTGAATCTATTAGTAATTCCGTACAAATTGTTACATGATTGAAATCGTCATATGAGTACAATAATGTAAATAAAAATTAGGTTAATTTGATGAAAAAACCCCTCATAATCCTTTTGTTTTGTCTGGTTTTTAAAGCGGGCTTTGTTGTCGCTGAAACAACGCAGTACTTTCTTCAGCCTGGTGATGTGCTTTCAGTGTCTGTCTGGAAAGAAGAAGACCTTCAGCGAGTACTGCTGGTCAGACCTGACGGTGGAATATCTTTTCCATTGGTAGGTGATATTCAGGCAAGTGGTAAAACAGTCGAAAATGTGAGGCAGATCATCACCAGAAAGCTGGCCACGTTAATACCGGATGTTCAGGTGAGTGTTGCTTTGCAGGAACTAAATGGCAATTTAATTTATGTTGTTGGAAAGGTAAACAGGCCCGGCGTATTCCCATTCAGTCAGAATGTAGATGTGTTACAGGCATTGGGAATGGCAGGTGGTGCAACAGCATTCGCTGCATTAAATGATATTCAGGTGTTGCGCAGGACAGCGGGGCAACTTAAGTCGATTAAGTTTCGTTACGCTGATATAGAGAAGGGTAGAAATCTTCAGCAAAATATCCTCTTGCAAAGCGGTGATACGGTTCTTGTCCCATAAATATTAAATTATAAAACGATGATGAATTTGAAATTTTCCAGATCGATAGTCGCTGCATCACTAGGTGTTCTATTTATGAATGCTGTTTATGCGGGTGAATGGTATTACCAGACAACGGCTTCATCGAGTTTAGAGGCAGATAGTAACAAGAGATTAAGAAGTGAAGACGAAAAGGGAGTCCTGGGGGTTGATTCGCGAGTTGATATTAAGTTGTCCAACGTGACAGAAATAAGCGAAGTCTATGTGCGTGGCGCGTTACGCTCTGTCCGTTATGATGGCGACGACGACCGTGGTGTTGATACTGATGACCAATTGCTCTATGCCGGTGGTCGCTGGGATGGTGAACGCTCGCAATTGACGATTGATGGTGAATATCTGCGTCAGTCATCTCAGTTTACAGAATTACAGGACACGGGTTTTTTGGAAGATGTAAACAGACGTGTCGATAAATCAATTTCGACTCAATACAATTATACGGTTATTGAAGATACACAGGTGTTTGCTGGTGCTAGTTATAGTGAAGTGGATTTCCCGAATTCCATCCCTGTTTCATTGACCGAATATTCCGTTGAAAGCGTTAATGCAGGGGTAGTGCATAACTTTGATCAGCTTAACTATGTGACGTTGAGTTTATTTAATTCAAATTATGAGGCTGACACGTTTGTTAGTGATGTCGAAACAAATGGTGGAAACATCCGTTATGACAGAACGTTTAATGAGTTATGGCGTGGTTATGCTCAAGTAGGTTATCGAAAGTCCAATTTCAAGAATGAAGTCTCAGGCATGACGGTTAGGGACGATGATACCGGTGCATCCTATGATGTAGGGGCAACCAGACAGACACAGGTGTCTACCATGAGTGTTGAAGTAAGTAATTCACTTGAGCCTAGTGCTGATGGTGATGTCAATGAACGAACCGAAGTGAGTTTTGCTTATCAAAGGTCGCACAGCGATCGTTTCAGTAGCGGCCTCAACGTGAGCTGGTTTGAGGATGAGTCAGTCAATAATGACCAGGACTCTGATCGAGAGTACTGGACTCTGACATTAGGTGCTGATTATCGACTAGCGCAGAAGTGGTATCTGACTGGCCAGCTTCGCCATAGAGACCAGGAAATTGATAATGACGCAAATAGCACATCTGCAGATTCAGATGCTGTCATTATTGGCATTCGATACAGCGGCCACAAAAACAGAATCTGATTGATGGAAAATCAAACTCACGAATTTGAAGATCAGCTGGAGACGGAAAAAAGCCTTGCAGACTGGATTCGGGCAGTTAAAAGACGAAAAACAGCCGTAATAATCACTGTCAGTATTTTAGTAGTTATTTCAGCGTTACTGGCTTTTTTATTACCTGCAAAATATCAATCAGCTGGCACAATACTGATTGAGCAACAGGAGATTCCACAGGACTTTGTTCGCTCCACAATCACAACTTTTGCCGATCAACGACTTCAAGTGATCAAGCAGCGAGTGATGACGTCAACCAATTTATTTCAGATTATTGATAAATTTAACCTCTATCAGGATATGCTGGAAAGTGAACCCAGAGAAGTTGTGCTTGAGGAAATAAGAGATGCAATTTCACTGGATTTTATCAGTGCAGATGTGATTGATCCACGTAGTGGCAGGCCCGTGCAGGCGACGATAGCCTTCAAGGTTTCATATGAGCATGAGTCACCAGCGCTTGCACATAAAGTCGCGAATGAAATTACCGGATTATTTCTGAATGAGAATATCAAGGAACGTACTCAAAAAGCCCAGGACGCTACGCAATTTCTGGAAGAAGAGGCTGATAAACTTGAAACTGAAATTAATAAACTGGAAGAGAATCTGGCTGAATTTAAAACTGGCAATGTAGCAAAACTGCCGGAACTGGTTTCTATGAATCTGAATTTGATGGACAGAACGGATCAGGAAATCAAGCAAATTGATCAACAACTGCGTGCGTTGAGAGAACGTCAGATTTACCTGCAATCCGAGCTGGCACAAATGAATCCTAATCGGGCCTTGTTTAGTGAACAGGGTGAACGTTTGCTTGGTTCTGGTGACCGTTTGAAAATTCTTAAAATAGAGCTTGCTCAACTTTCTGGTATTTATTCGAACAATCATCCCGATATATTAAGAATAAAGAGAGAAATTGCCTCACTAGAAAAAGACAGTGCGCAAAATGGAAGCGGGATTAAAGAAATTAATGCTGAATTACAGTTGTTGAATCAGCGTCTGCAGGAAGCGGAATTGAAATATTCCAGTGATCATCCAGATGTGAAGTCGTTAAAGCGGTCGATCCAGTCTTTAGAAGAAACACGCGTGACATCAGGCTCAAGTGTTAACTCCAGACCAAATATCGGCGATATTTCCAATCCGGCGTATTCGCAATTGCAGGCGCAACTCGATGCAACCAGTTCGGAAATAAGCAGTCTGAAAATCACACGGTCATCTCTACAAACAAAAATACAGATGCTTGAAAAGAGATTGATTGAATCCCCCGAAGTGGAGCGTAAATATAGAGCGCTGCTGCGTGATTATGATAATGCGCGTTTAAAATACGCAGATGTTAAAGCCAAGCTTTCTGAGGCCAAGATTGGTGAATCACTGGAGTTAGGTAAACAAAGTGAACGCTTTACCATTATTGAACCACCATTATTGCCTGAACAGCCGGTTAGCCCTAACCGACCTGCTATTTTAATTCTGGGGATATTGTTAAGTGGAATCGCTGCGTTGGGTGTTGTGCTTCTAAAAGAAAGTCTGGATGATGCAATATATGACCGTTCAACAGTCCTGCAGTTGACTGGTTTTATGCCCATTGCTGTGTTGCCAACCATGTACACTATCGAAGAAGTGTCAAAAGCTAAAAACACAAAGTTATTCTTGCTGGGCATAATGTTGATAGCTTTTGTGTGTTTGCTTGCTTTGCTGCATTTTTTATATCTTCCGCTTGATGTGCTTTTTTATAAAGTATTGAGAAAAGTCTAAATTAAAGTATAAAAATATTGTCGTGGATAAAATAACAAAAGCGTTGGATCTCACTAGAGCTAGTAGAAATAAACAGGCTTCAGTAACACGTGTTGTTACAAGGAACAATGTTGTTCGCTCGCCCCAGGTGAATGCAGCTAAAATTAAAACGTTTACTCCAGATATATTAACGCTGGAGAAAAACAGGATACTTAATAGTGCCAGTCGAGAAGAGATGGTTCAGCCTTATAAGGTTCTAAGAACCCGGTTAATGCATCTTATGCATGATAAGCACTGGCAATCAATTGCGGTAATCAGTCCTACTAAAGATGATGGTAAATCAACTGTCGCTATAAACCTGTCAATAAGCATAGGTAATAGTCGCAAGGCAAATGCAGTATTACTCGATCTTGATCTGTTAACGCCCTCTATACATTCTTGTTATGGCTATGAGCCTGATGCAGGCCTGGATGAGTACTTTGCTCATGACACGCCGCTATCCGACATACTCGTGTCTCCTGGTATGGACGGTTTGGCCATTGCGCCTTCTGTTAAGCCTCTTCATGACTCATCTGAATATTTATCTACAGATAAAGGCCTGAACCTGATCAATGAGGCAGCCGCAATCTATGAGAATTCAGTAGTGGTTGTTGATTTGCCGCCGATGCTTGTAAGTGATGATGCTATTTCATTCCTGCCTCATGTTGATGCTGTATTGCTGGTTGTCAGAGAAGGAAAAACCAACAAACTGGATTTGCAGCGTACTCAGGAGATGTTGGCAGGTGTTAATATTGCCGGAGTTGTCATTAATGATTCATTGGAGCCGGCAACATTAGGCTACTATTAATCATTAGATTAAGTAGCGAAATTATATTCTTATGTATAACGACCATTTTGGATTAAAAGAAAAGCCATTTTCGTTATCTCCTGATCCTGAATTTTTATACTTTACAAGCAGTCATCGATTAGCGATGACAATGCTTGAATATGGTATTCAAAACGAATCCGGATTCACGCTTATAAGTGGTGATGTGGGTTGTGGCAAAACGACATTAATCAGATATCTTTTGCGCAGCATGGACAGCAGTCATATAGTTGGTCTGATTAGCAATACTCATAGTTCGTTTGGTGATCTGATAGATCTTGTATTGCTGGCATTTGATCTGGATTATAAAGACAAGTCAAATATAGAAAAGTATCATACTTTTGAAAATTTTTTGTTAGAACAATATGGTCTTGGGAAGAGTACCGTCCTGATCGTTGATGAAGCACAGAATCTTAGTCCGCGAATGCTGGAAGAACTAAGGATAATATCAAACATCAATTCAGACAAAGACCAGGTATTCCAGATTGTACTTTCCGGACAGCCAGAAATTAGAGAGACCCTCAGAATGCCTGAGTTAAAGCAATTTGCTCAGAGAATATCGTCAGACTTTCATCTTAAGCCGTTAACACTGGAGCAGTTGGCAGAGTATATAAAATACCGGCTCAAAGTGGCCGGAGCAAACCGCATGCTTTTTACCGATAAAGCAATTCGTATGGTGTTTAATTTCAGTAAAGGGGTGCCTAGAGTTGCAAATACATTTTGCGATCTGGCGCTTATCTATGCTTTTGCTGATGGACTCGATACAGTGGATTGGAAAACAGTAATGAGCGTTGCCATCGACAAGAAGAATAGTGGCGCTATTGGTATTTTATAAATAATCAAGAGTGATTGAATGAACGCGTCAGAAGCCATTAATAGTAGCGATAAACAGGTTGCATGGAAATTTTCATTAACCTATCTAGGGTTGATTTTCATTGCATTTGTACTTTTGTATCTGCTGTTTAAAGAAGGCATCCTGCATGCCATACAGAAGTGGGATTCCCCTGAATATAGCCATGCATATCTGATTCCATTTATATCATTATTCATTGTCTGGCAAAAGAATGCGGAAATTATAAGAGATAAATTCAATGGATCCTGGCTCGGTCTGGCGGTTCTTCTGCTAGGGCTGTTTTTCTGGTTTTTAGGTGAGGTGAGTACGCTTTACGTTATTATCAAGTACTCATTGCTTGTTGTCCTGTTTGGATTAGTGTTGTCAATATCCGGGACGAAAAGAATCCACTATTTTATAGTGCCTGTATTTCTACTGTTTTTTACTATACCGCTGCCCAATTTCATATATAACAATTTGTCAGCATATTTGCAGCTCATCTCATCAAGTATTGGAGTTGAAGTCATCAGGCTGTTCGGTATAAGTGTGTATCTGGAAGGCAATGTCATTGATCTTGGAAATTACAAGTTGCAGGTTGTAGAGGCCTGTAATGGATTGAGGTATTTGTTTCCACTGGTGACATTAGGTGTGATTGCAGCATATTTCTATAAAGACAGTTTCTGGAAAAAATGTGTAGTGGTATTTTCTACATTGCCTATTACTATTTTTATGAACAGTATACGGATAGGAATTATTGGTATTCTGGTTGAGTACTGGGGCATTGCCATGGCGGAAGGTTTCCTGCATGACTTTGAAGGCTGGATTATCTTTATGGTTTGCTTTGCAATTTTACTTCTTGAAATGTGGTTGCTAACGAAACTGACTTCAGGTCGCTCATTACGGGATGTACTAAGTGTTGATATTCCTGCCAGGCCGGATATGTCTGGTTTCAAGGTTGTTGAGAGACATATTCCGAAACCGTTTTATATATCGGTAGCTGTGTTAACCCTTGTTTTGCTTGCACAGCTCGTAGTGCCAGAGAGGCAGGAAAATATTCCGGCCAGACAGAGCTTTACTGAATTCCCTGTGACAATATCCGGCTGGCAGAGTACGCGAAAAGCAATGGAGGCCAAATTTATCGATGCACTTAAGTTTGAAGATTATTTGCTGGCTAACTATTCAGACGATTCCGGTGTATTAGAGTTATATATCGCTTACTACGAATCTCAGCGCAAGGGTGAGTCAGCGCACTCTCCGCGATCATGCCTGCCCGGTGCTGGATGGAAAATAACAGATAGAAATCAGGTAGCGATAGATTATCAGAGTAGTGCAGGTAACAATGCAAAAATGAATGTTAGCCGAATGCTAGTTGAGCAGGGCGATAACAAGTTCCTGATGTATTACTGGTTTAAACAGCGTGATCGCCATATTACTAATGAATATCTTGTGAAATGGTATCTGTTCTGGGATGGGGTTACACGAAACAGAACTGACGGTGCCCTGGTGAGAGTGATGTATCCCATATTACAAAAACAGGATGTGGAAACAGCCGATCAGATTGTGCAATCATTCTTGCGTGAGACTCTGCCAATATTGCCGGAATTCATTCCTGACTGATTTCTGATAAGAGATACCTATGCTGTTTTATACAATATTTCTGGTAGCAATGTTTACAACCATTGTATTGATACCGCCATTAACATATATGTATCAAAAACTGGATATAGTTGATATGCCGTCTGCCAGGAAAGTGCATGCCAAGCCTATTCCGAGAGTCGGAGGAGTCGCAATTGTAATTTCAACGGTCATACCCATTATAGGCTGGGTGAAGCTTGATGCGCCTGTCATTGGCGTGCTGGCTGGTATTGCCATGCTGTTTGTATTAGGTGTGATGGACGATGCAAAAAATCTGTCCTATAAAATCAAATTTGCCATACAGATACTATCAGTAGCATTAATTTTTACATTTGGTTTCATTGATATGCAGTCGTCACATTTTGTTGTCAATGATTTGCTGCCTGGATTGTTGGTATTACTCGTCTATTTCCTGTTTATATTAGGCGTTACTAATGCTATTAATTTATCGGATGGTCTTGATGGTCTCGCCGGAGGTGAAGCATTACTCTCTCTTAGTATTATCGGTCTGTTAGCTTATGAATCCAATAATCTATCTGTCATTTTAATTGTATTGGCAATTATCGGCGCTGTATTTGGTTTTTTACGTTTTAATACGTATCCTGCAAAGATATTTATGGGAGATACAGGAAGTCTGTATTTGGGCTTTATTCTGGGGTTACTTAGTGTTGCGTTAACGTATCGTGTGGATAGTGCATACGCTAAAGTATTGCCATTGTTGTTGGTTGGCTTGCCAGTGCTGGATACATTAATGGTGATGGTAATTAGACTGTATCATGGAAAATCACCTTTTAATGCAGACCGAAATCACCTGCATCATCGATTGCTGGATCATGGTTATGCACACTATCAAAGTGTTCTGATTATCTACCTTATACAAAGTGTGTTTGTGCTTACAGCGTATTTTATGCGCTATGATACAGAAATTAATGTTTTGTTAGCTTTTATTTTTATTTCCATACTGGCAATACTATTAAGCTATGCAACGAGACATAAAACTTCCTCTGTGGATAATAAACAGTCACTCCTGAAGAAGGTAGCTTCTTTTGCCAAAGCAGTTATTAACACGCATACGGAAAAACTGTTTATGATTCTGGGCGTGCTGGTATTTGTATACACTCTGACAGCCAGTATCACGATAGATAAATTTCAGGCAGATATATTAATTTTGCTTATAGCGATTATTGCTGTAGGTGCGATTGGTCTGCTTATATCAGGCAAAAAACCCTGTCACTGGGTTGAACGAGTCGCTATCCATATTATGATTGTGTTATCTATATATTTTGGTGCGAACGCAAGACAGGGGAATGTACTCGAAAGCATTCAGGTTGGCACACTTCTTATATGTGTAGCTATTATAGTAGTACTTTTTGCTGGTGAAGGCAGAAAGAAATTTGTCGGCTCACCACTGGATTTTCTGTTGATTGCAACTGCTATAGTTATACCGAATTTACCTGATTCACCAATTGTGGATCATGGATTAAGTCTTTTGATAATGAAACTTATTATATTGTTTTATTGTATAGAGTACATATTGTTTAATGTCACTAAAAACTGGTGGGTAATACGTTCCACATTGATACTTAGTGCATTTGTACCCATTACACTCAATTATCTATAGTCTAAAGTTAATGTTTATTTCAGTGTTACTGAAGGAGAATTTCGTGAGTAAGTTTATTGTGGTTTTAGTATGTGCTTCCCTGTTACTCAGTGGTTGCGGAGGGGCTGAGTCCAGAAAAGAAAAATATCTTCAAAGTGGTAATGAGCACTATTTTCAGGACGATTGCAATAAAGCCGAGTTGGACTACAAAAATGCACTGCAAATTGATCCAAAGAGTGTTGATGGTCTGGTTGGACTGGCCAGATGTATGCTTGAAGATAAAGAGTGGAGAAAGGCATATCAATTGCTGCTTGGTGCATTGGAACAGGACCCTGATGCGGTGGAAGCTAAACTGGAATTGTCCAAGATATATTTAATTTCGGGTGAAAATGACAAGTCATATCAATTGATTGAAGAAGCACTTGTAACAGACCCGGAGAATGCTACAGCCATTGCATTAAGAGGAATTTTTCATCTGAAGAATAATACGATTTCTGCTGCCAGAACAGATTCAGCACAAGCGATTAATCTTGAAGGTGATAATCTTTCGGCAATTACCTTGCTTGCATCATTGAAAGTTAAAGATGAAAAAACTGAGGAAGCTGCTACATACATAAGTAGTATTATTGCTAAAGATGAAATTAATAAAAGGAAACGAAAAGAGCTTCAGGTAATTCTGATTGCTTTATATGGACATCTTGATGATGTTGATAATGCCATTCTTGTCTATAAGGATTTGATTTCACAATATCCTGATAATAACAGCTATGTGTACAGGCTGGCGGCTATCTACGCTAATAACTCACGGTTAGAGGAAGCTGAAAACTTGTTGTTATCCAGTATTGAATCTGATGATCGTGACAGTCAGTTAGCTTATATTTCGTTTATGGATGCGTATAAGTCTTCAGAAGATGCGACCAGAAAGCTGGAAGAGTTTGTCTCTGAATCTAAAAATGATGGAAAATTACGTCTGGCACTAGGTAAGCGATACTTGGCCAGTAATAATGTCGAAAAGGCAAAACTATTATTTACTCAATTATCAAATGACATTTCTGTCGTGGAGCATATAGAGGCTAAAAATGAATTAGCTTTTCTGTATCTCAAGGATAATGATTCAGAGACCGCCTCAGATTTGGTTCATCAGGTATTGTCAGATCAGCCAAATAACATACGGGCACTTGTGTTACGTGGAACGTTAGCAATATCGATGAGAGACGCTCCTCAGGCAATATCTGATTTTAGAACAGTACTACGTGATCAGCCAAACAATACTTTTGCGATAAGGCAGCTTGCAACCGCATATATTATGAATGATCAGGAAGACCTGGCTAAAGAGCTGCTTCAAAAAGCTATAGATATTGACAGCAATGATAAAGATCTGGGTTTGCTCTACGCAAGACTTCAGGGAAAAGACAATAACTTTGAGTCGGCTATAGGAACAGTCAATGATCTGCTGAAATCGAATAAAGAAGATCTGGAAACAATTAAAACGTTATTTGATTTACAAATTGCTAATCAAGACTATGCTGGTGCAAAAGAAACCGCAGAAGCTATGAAGACTTCTTTGCAGGATAATCCGTTGGGCTATTATTTGTCTGGAGTATTACTGCAAAATGAAGACAATAATCAGGCAGCTGAAAAAGAGTTTTTGCTCGCGTTGGAAAAACAACCCAGGGCAAATGAGCCACTGTCAGGCTTGGTCAGGTTATATCTGTCAGATGGAAAGCAGGATAAAGCCATAGAATTATTAAACAGTATTATCAAGGAAGACCCGGAATACCTGGTTCCCTATAATCTTTTAGGAGAGGTTGGTATCACTTCCAAAGATTATGATCTAGCTATCAGGAGTTTTAATTCCGCAATTAAGATTAACAGTAAATGGTGGATTCCCTATCGTGGCTTATCGCTGGTTTATGCGGCTCAAGGTGACAGGGATAAATCCATACAGGTGTTGAAACAGGGATTCGACAGAGGTGCAGGGATAGAAAGGCTGGGTCTTGAACTGGCGCTGGCTCAATATCAGTCAGGTCAAAGAAATAATGCAATTGATACCTATGAAAAAATAATCAGGGATGTACCTAGCTCTGTTTTGTCAAAAAATAACGTATCAATGATACTGGTAGATGAGCAGGCTGTTGAGAGTGATATCAAAAAAGCGCTTACTTACGTGGCTGATTTGGAAGACATAGATGAAGCAGCATCTTTAGATACGGTAGGGTGGGTAAACTACCGGGCGGGTAATATTACAAAAGCGATTGAACTTCTGGAGAGAGCTGTTTCGATGGCGCCTGATGCTGCAGAGTTGCATTATCATCTGGGAACTGCTTATGCAGCTGATAGTGAGAATCACGAAAAGGCTAAAAAGCATTTAAAAATGGCGACTGATTCTGATCAAAACTATACTGGCAAAGATAAGGCAAAAGCCATGCTTGAGCAGCTAACGCTTTAGCGCTGGAGATAGGCGGGAATAAGCTTGTTAATGTCTTTTTGACTGGTGGCTTGCTGAATTCCCGATTTTGCCTGGAATTCAGCTTCACTCAAAGTCTCATTGGCTAATGTGTAATTTTCATTTTCTGCATATTGTATTGCAGAGCTGATCAGGTTTCTGGTTTCCCGCCACAAGCCATTGCTATGACTGGCTTCATCTACCAGATTACTGATGGCCTCTAAATGTTCGGCAAAATTCTGGTATTCGATACTATCGCTATATGCCGGAGAAATGTTGCTCATTTGTATAGCAGCGAGTAACAGTGCGGAATAAATTCTATTAAATATGGCAGTCTTCATTTATCTTCTTACTGATGGTCCATTGATGGGTAAGCCATTATTCATATGCGTATGAAAATATTCCAGGTTCCTGTATGTCTCGCTCTGTGCTTCAAGTGGTGCAGCTCGAACCTGTTTATTGCAGCCAATATATCTTTTATGCAAGGGGCCCAGTGCTCCCCACTTGTTCCTGTAGGTTGGCCAGCCGGTGGTTTGCCCGAGAGCAGGGCCTAGTGATTCAGTGCGTAATCTTTTTCCTGCATTATCGAAATGGCAATGGAAACAGGCAAAATTTAGCTGCCCGCGTCGTGTAAAATAAAATTTCTTTCCTTGCTGATAAGCATTTAATGCTTTTTCATTTGGGATGGTGATATTAATGATTTTATCTCTACTTTGATAAGCGATGTATGCAACCAGACTATTCATCTCCATCCCCATGTAATCCAGCTCGGATAGGTCGTGAGATTGTCGGCATAAATTTATTGCCAAAGGTACTGTGATGACAGTATTTAATTGCTCATCCCATGTTGGGTACTGATGTTTGATTGAGGGTCCATTGGGGAAACATTTATTATAGACGGTGTCATGGCTTTGCCAATATTCCTCGCCGGCTTCGATGTGAACCTCATAAGGTGGGAATTCTTCCAGTGCTTCCCAGTTCTCTCTAGCCGTATTGTCTAATGCGTAAACTCCGTTAGCAAAATCGTTAAATGACACATCGGGAAAGCGTTTTTTGAAGTAACTCTGTATTAGATTGAGGTCTTTTATGTGCTCGGGATCTTTTAATTCAGCATGACTGCTTATGACTGTCTGAGAACAAATGATTAATATAAGGCCGAGCGATTTGAATATTTTCAACATGGGATAACTTCTGGTTTATCCACCGCAGCCACCGATAGTGACCTTGATCTTCTTTGATGCTGTAAAGTGCTGGTTATCCGTAGTGGAAACTACCGCAACAATATTCGATGACTTGGCCATTTTAACTCGTGTAGACACGTATGCCTCAAGATTAGGATTTATGTCATAAGATGATGTTAATGGACTGGGATTGTTATCTACCAGGATAGATATTTTGTTTACGTTTTCAATAGAGGTATCTACAGTAACCGGGACAACTGCTCCATTTTCAGCGATTTCTGGTGCTTTGATATGAATAGCATCACTCACCACTAACTCTGAATTGTTGGTAAGAGAACTGATTAATTCATCCGCGCTGGCTGGGCTGAATAATTCTTTTTGCCATGCAGCGGTTGCGATATTAAACCCACCGCTTAGTGATAGTGTAAATAAGCCAATTGTCTGTTGTAGAAATGTTCTTCTAGTGGTTTTATTCATGGTAATACCTATAGGGAATAAATGAAATCGACAACCTGGTCAATCTCGTTTTCCGTTAATATGCGGTGTTTGCCAAACGGTGGCATGACTGTAAACGGATTAAATTGAGTTTCATCCCAGATTCTTTGCCTTAGCAGGCTTCTGTCTGGATAACGCTGCTTCATATTGGATAGTTCTGGTCCTATATTGCCAGGACTTTCTCCGCCTTCAATTTTATGGCACGCGAGGCAGTTACCCTTGACTCTGTCAAAGGCAATTTGTTTTCCATCAGCATGAGAGATCGCAGATAAATTTAATAAAGTGCAGACTGAGAAAATACTAACCTGTTTTATCGATCGATTTAGCATGGTTCCAAACTATTTGTGCCAGATTGTAATAAGGTATTTTGAGAGTACCTTTTATTTACTGGCAATATGATAGCGTGACTGTAAACGCCTATCTACTAGTTTGGTCGTTTTTGTAATAATGGTAGGTTTATTTAGAGATGCCTGAATCCTGTTAAAGATCTCAGTTGTCTGTGTGCGTATTTTCTTATTCATAATATCCTCAAACCTGTAACGGCCGTTTGAGGAATACATTGAAGGGCGTGAATTACTTTATCTGGTATTTTTCAGCTATTCTGTAATTAAGTTCTCTTAACTTATTGTTATTATTGGAAATAACGATCTTTTCCGCTTGTCTTAAATTACTAGCATGTGCAGAAATTTCTGCAGAATTTAAATCATTCTCATTGAAGGCAACAAAGATGACAGGATGGCCATGCCAATCACTGGGTATTGTCCAATGTTCGTACATGCTGGCAGTTCTGCCCACTGCATTTCTGGAGATAATATTGTCGACCTGTTTGTCCACATCATAAAAGCGCAATGAACTTGCAATTGACCATTTACTTAGCCCGACAATGAGCGGCCTTTGCCCTGTCTTTTGAGTGAGCGCTTTCTCGATTGCGTCTAACTCAACAGCAGTCTGTTTCCAGAAGTAATGATTAGTGATTTGTGTGCTGGTATTTATGGGTAATCCCAGCGCGGCATAATGGAGTAATCCACCGTAAATCAGGCAAAGTGTTGCCGCAGAATACAAGGTTAGTTTGGTGAATAGTTTCTTGTTAACAAATTGTGAAGTGGGGCTAAGTGCATAGGACATTAATGGAATAGCAATCAACCAGATTGGCGCTGTCCAGTGAAATCGTGGGTAGTGAGTAAAGCTAAAGTATACATATACAGATAATGGAACGAGTGTGAATATGATGAAAAACTGTCTGCACGCCTGAATCTCGGATAGTTGACTGATACTCTCAGTGAGCAGTGAAGTTAAATGTTTAAAGAGGTTGATAATAAACAATAAGATTAATGGAGACAGCAGTATTATCAAGTGGAGTAATAAATAATGCGTCGAAAATTCTGTTGAACGATTCAGGCGGCGCGTTGTTTGAAATAAAAATGAACTCCATTCATTTTGTGCATTCCAGTAAATTGTGGGTAAGAACAGAATTAGGGAAGTGATTCCCGCAACATATAGAATGGGGTGTTTCCACCATCGTCGTGATGGAGCGTTGACGCATAGAAAAATAACAATACTTAATGCGATCAGTGCCATCGAGTATCTTGACAGCATGCCCAGCCCAATACAGATACCCAGGCTTATCCAGGATGCAGAGCAATTTTTTAATACAGTCCTTGCTATGAAGTAAAGGCATGCAGCCCATAAGGTCACCTGAAGAGCATCAGTCGTTGCGAGAAAGCCTGTCGCTACTGTGAATGGAATAGTTGAAGTCAGTAGTAACGATATATAGGCAGAGGTTTTATCAAACAGTAACGAGCTGAGTTGATAGATGAAATATAAGGTGGCAATTCCACAAAGATATGAAAACATTCTCACACCAAACTCATTGTCGCCAAATACACTAGTGCCTAGCCAAATAAGCCATGCGACCATGGGTGGGTGGTCAAGATAACCGAGGCTTAAGTGCTCCTGGTAGTTCCAGTAATAAGCTTCATCCGGAATTAATTCAGTAGAACCCAGGTATAAAAAGCGCAAAATCAGCATGAATGCGCACATTGCCAGCGCCAGTACGCGCCAGTTAATCGAATTATATTTAAATTCCTTGTTGATGTTTCCAGGAAATACTATGAATGACGCGCCAAAATAATTAACGATGGCAGCGGCTATTATTGCCGGGTATATGGCCAGACTGGGTTCGACTCCCAATAGCTTGATTAATATGGCAAGTACGCCTCCACGTATAGTCAAGGCGATTAAACCAAAATAAATATACTTGACCGCCTTGTTTAACCAGCTATTAAATGAGTCGTGTATATACTTAAACGACCAGATTGAATTGAAAACGTAGTTGAAAGTGGCCGCAATAAAAAAGCTACTGATATGAGCACTGCTGACACTCCATTCCTTGCTTAAAAAAAGCTGGAAAAATAATGCATCAATTACGACACCAAGAACACCGACTGCCATAAAACGACTGGTTGTTGAGCCGTTGATTCGTCCACCACTTAATTCAAGCAGACGCTGAAAATACTGTAACAGTTGTTTGCCGGATAATTTTGATTCGCCAAGTATCCGGTCAGTGAACACTATAGGTGTTTCAGTGACTCGAAATTTGTCCAGGCCAGAGGCGAGTAATTCCAGAAGAATTTTATATCCTCTTGCATCCGGATCAATATTGGAAAAACACTCTTTCCTGCACGCAAAAAATCCGGAAGTGGTATCTTTGACATCCGTTAATACTCTGGCAGGCAATCCACCAAACCAGGATAAAAACCGTCTGTGGATCGGCCAGTCAGCGATACCGCCATTTTGAGTATAGCGGCTGCCGACAACGACATCGTGGGTGTTATCAATAATTGGTTGAAGTAAATTGGGGATGCGGTCAACAGGGTGGCTCAGGTCGGCATCCATGACCAGAATATAATCTGATTGACTGATAGCAACGCCATCTAAAATGGCCTGTGTCAAATCAGGGTTAGTGGTGCGTTGTAATACGGATATCCGATCTAGTCGTTTACTCCAGTCTTTAATTTTTGCGACAGTGCTGTCTTTTGACTGGTCATCTACAAATAAAATCTTGATATCACAGTTTTCAATAGTGATTTGCGTCAGATCCTCTAATAGAGGATCAATATTTTCTTGCTCATTCAGCGTGGGAATGATTATTGTGACACTGCTCATTGGTTATTGAATGAAAGACAGGTTGAAGGCTATTTGATGTAGACGTTGGAGAAATGATACCAGAAATCAGAGTTATATATGTCCGGCTTGCGGTGTATTCTGCAGTGAAAGCCAATGCTTAGCTCTTCCCATGATTTATGGTGTTGAATAACATGCCAAAGGGAAGCGGCGCGTACTTTAATGCATAGTTGTCGATGACTGGATTGTTCATTGTTGTATTTAAATTGTACATCTTCGCATTGCATTATGCTGGTATTCGCCAGCTTGTGAAAGTCTACAATGAAGCCTTTCTCCAGCGGTGTAAAATCAGACTCACATGGAAGCAGATAGAGTGTTAAGTTATCCTGAAACTGACAGTTCAAAAAGTATTGTTGTATGGCATTGGTAAAAACTTCTTCATTTGGCATTTGTTCACTGTCAAGGTAGCTGTCAATTTCATTTTTGCCAATAACAGGACGAAGTATATCACTTGAGATGGCAGTTATTGTGCTGCTGATTGTGATCCTGTCAGTGTCTACAGGGTTAATCGTTTTTACGTCAGGATGAGATGTATGTATTTCTTCTGCAATTGTCTGTTGTAGATTTTTAATGTTATTTTTCTTGATATATTCATCTCTTGAAGCAGCTTCAGAAAAATAACCTGCATAAGGCATGTATGACCTGGGATTGCATGTTTCGATATATTGAAAAATAGATTTTTTTACCGACAGATGTCTGTTATGTGTAATTTTTAACTTTTCATCTTCACTGTAGTGGTCGAAACACCATGGGTGACCAGAAGCACCTGCAGCGAAAGACGTTGCAAGAAAATCAATGTCTGTTGGCAGCACATAGTGATTCAGCGATGATGAATCTACAGAAATGAGTGCCTGTTTTTTTCCATAACTGAGATATATGCCGCTATCATCCCTGAAATCTCCGGATTTTAAAACCGAGATATAAATATCATTGTTGCCTAGTTTATGAATCTGATTAAATGCTAATGGAATAATATTAGTAAATCCAAGATTGCGCAGCGGTCGTTCTGCAGATCTGGTTTTGAAGTCTGGAATGACGATAGGTATGTCAGGGCGTTGGTCAAGTAGTTTGAGCAGCGTGCCTTCATGCATGTGGTCAGGGTGATTATGGGATATATAAACCAGATCAGCATTTAATAGCTGATCAAGCGCATCACTACTCGGCGCGGGATCATGCCACCAACCATTCAGAAAACAAGGACCTAGAATCCATGGGTCAGTAATTATATTAATGGAGTCGCAAGTGAACAAGAGACAGGCATGTGACAGAAAACGGATTATCAGGTCCTGTTCTTGTTGCCCTGAGAGAATATTTTCTGGAAGTTTCAGGTGGGTCTTTGGCTGGTGAATTACTACTTGTCTGTTACTGATTTCAAATGAGAGTTTCTTTTTTGTTACATTGACATTGCTATATGAAAGTTTATCTAAATCCAGTTTCCAGCCATGTAGCGGGCACTCAGCGTAGCGATTATTCTTGCAAGGCTCCAGTGTGCCGCTGGCGTGATCGCATATGCGGGACACAACCCAGTCTACCTGCCTGTCATCAGATAGCTTAATAATATGTTCGTCCAGGAAGTTGATACCTGAATTCAGGCTGTCTATATCATAAAAGTATTGACTATTATTACTGTCATTGATACTGGTAAACGATCCGGCCAAACGCAGTTTAATATCTTTTCCATCCATGAGTGTGCGATGATGTTTCTACTATTATTACTGTTGTAGTTCGAAAATATCGTCTGAAATTTGTGATATTTTCATATTAGAGAAGCGTCCAGTGAGATCTTGAAAGCGTGCAATACGTGACTCTAAATAATCGATATTAATCGGCGGAAATCGGTGTTTATGATATGCAGCACTGTTACGATGAGTTGATTTTTTACTTTTAACTTTTTTTATAAATGTTCGAGCAGTATTGTGTACAACGCTGGAGGTGCGGGCAAGAGTGCTGCGACCAGGGTGTGATGTCTCTATATAGTGCTGGTGCAAAGTGTTGACTATTTTATCTGTAGCGAAATTACCTGTCAGGCTATTAATGTGTTCTGCGAGCAAATGACTATTGTCACTGACTTTGTCATCAGTATTTAATATGGATTCGACACTGCTTATTAATTCCTGATTGCTGCCTGCTATCTTGCATAATGCTTTGGGTAATGCGTCATCTATCTGGTCATTTGTGACAGGGTAATAGCCAAGTGTGGGTTTGTGTAATATTGTCGCCTCAATTGAAGTCGTGCAACCATTGGAGATTAATGCTTTTGATCCCATTATCCAGGGTATGACATTTCCGCTGTTGGTTACCTTTATATTTTTGTGTTCGGAAAATAATGTTTGCCAGTTTTCCACATTTTCTGACGGGTGTGGGCGTACTATTATGTTTGTTGATGGGAAAGTATTCGCAAGTAAAGGTATGACTTTTTTAAATTCTTCAAAAAGTGTCTGTTTATGCTTGAATCGATTGGCAACAAAGTTATCGTTTGAGCTTCCACTAAAGTTTTTATCTCTGTTTGCTTCGTCACTGCCTACACTGGGAATAAAGTGATTAACCTGGCCAAAATTGGTATTGATAAGAATGTAGTCGCCAAATTCATTCAATATTTTATTTGTTTCAGGGTCAAAGTAGCCGCGCAGCTCAGGTCTTAATATATCTATGCGTGGATTGCCAACAATATGCACTGGCTGGTAATTGTAGGCGGTGTAATTTTTAAATACCTCAGCATCACTGTTACCCCAGGCAAATAGATGGTCAATATAACTGAATGCGATGGGCGATAATCTGTGCATGTAGTATTGGTCATCAGGCAGTCTTACCAGTCCTTCCTCGTCCCAGGCCGTAATTTTATGCCCCAGGCCATGCATGATTTTAAACATTCTATTACTGAATCTTCGCATGCTCTTGGCCAGGTAGACTGCATTGTGTACTTTTGAAGAATAATGATGAACGTAAGCGCGTGACCCTATCACGGACCTGAATCCTTTTTCTGCTGCTGCGCACGCAAGTAATATTTTCCCGTCCAGTTCACGCACCTGGCTTTCGACAGGTATGAGTAATGTATTAAATGTGCTCATTGCTTTGCGTGTAATTCATTTAGTAAAACTTCGGCGAGCTTTAAATCAATTTCTTCATCAATATTGACTACCGGCCGTTCAATGACAAGTGGGATGCATTTATCTTCCATTAAATTATATTTTTCTATTAACCCCTCGCGAGTTGTCGCATAGCAAATTCCATTACGATGATAATAATCAGGAATATGTTGACGAATTGAATATTTAATTCCACCTTCCAGATATGGGCCAATAAAGCCTGACTCGGATATTTTCAAGGTTTTGTGGGGCGTGTAATGCCCGGGTGTTTTGCTTACAGTCGCCACGCTGAGAGACTGTTTTTCTATCAGTAAAGTTACTGCATTGGTAATATCCTGCGCTGTTCTCATCGGGCTGGTGGGTTCCAGTAGCACAGAGATATCGAACTTTTTTTTGTAATAATCTTCGCAAGTTAACCAGGCGTGTCTCCACACATCAATAGACTTTGCATCATCTGTCGATAATTCTTCTGGTCGAATAAAGGGTACGTCAATATTCGAGTTACGTGCATGTGCACATATTTCTTCATCATCAGAACTCAGGATGACTGCATCTATCCAGTTCAGCTGGTTTACACATTCGGCTGCATGAGCAATCAGGGACTTGCCATGGATGTGGCGTAAATTCTTGCGTATTACACCTTTGCTACCACCACGTGCTGGGATGACAGCTAGAATGTTTTTATTCCTGAAAGACATGATTGCTAGTGCTGGGGATTAGCGTTTTTCAGCAAGAATAGAAAAGCCAACAGGGAACTTGGTGTGTTCGCGTACTAAATTGTTTGTGAACTGTTTATCCCATTCTTTTAACTGTGGCCAGTGTTCGCCATAGAACCATTGTTCAGCCTTTTTTCGCTCATCCGCTGGCATGTATTCCAGCGCCTGAAGCCAGCAATATCCAATCGCACTGAATGGACCGCCATCAAGTTGTGTGTCTACAGGTTCCAACCCGACAGTACGCATAATTTCATACATGCCATAAGGTGTGTAACGCAGGTAATCATCGGGGATCTGGTGGAGCTCTCTTAATGTGGGTTCGAACACAAACACCTTGCCGTGAGGTTTGGTAATTCTGGCCATTTCGCTGAATAAAGCGTGCTGGTCAGCAATGTGATGCACCAGATTTGGTACCAGTACCAGGTCTGCCATTTCATCCGCAAGGCCAGTGTTTTCGATAGGTGCACGTTTTGTAATGGGTACTCGCAAGAAATTTTCGTCTACAACTTTATCTTTATTATATGCACCGCGATCATCTGCACTATTCGGGCTGCTATCTATCGAGATAAATTCCTGTTGATGAAAATAGGGGCCGACCAGACTAAGTCCTCCGTACAGGAGTCCGCGCTCAAGTGAAACAACAGTGGTGGCTGGTGCCATCTGTAGAGAAAGTTTTTTTATCTCCCGCAATAATAAATCAAAATGCGGTAAGCGATCGGTCAAAAAAACCTTTTCAGCAAGGACTTGGGTATGCCTGTCTAGTTGATCATTTGTGTAACTCATGGGCTTATTGTACTAGAAATATATGTGGAGATTGCTGTTTAATAACTACAGGAATATCTGTGTTTATAATTTGAGCGAATCGGTCGACTTTGGCTTGTAATATTTGTGTATCCAGTGTTGGGAATCGTACCTGCTGGTAACTGCTGTGATATTTGGAATTCGGTGACAGGCTTTTGAGTCGTTTAACGATTCGACGCTTGGTCGCCAGTAATTGTCCATGCATATTATTGGTCAGGGTGTTTTCAGGATTTTCAGATTTGAGAATATCTTCAATAACTTCAATGATATTGGAACAACAGAGTTTGTCCGGGTCGAATTCGATGTATTTTTTAAGTATTGATGAATCCAGTGATGGAGGTGTGCCCTGTAAGTACAAATCCAGCATGTTTGCCACCTCGGAGTGATTAGTGCATTGATGGCTTAACTGGTCTGGAATAATCGCATCATAACCATATCGTGAATCCGTTAATGGAATATAAGCGATAGCAGGTCTGTTTGACAGATACGCTTCTATACCCGTAGTGCAACCGCTATGAATAAGTGCACTTGCGGACCGAATCCAGGGAATTACATTTCCCTCCTGTACTACGTCGACATTTTCATGCTGTGCTGCGAGATGGTAATACACATCCTTATTTTCCACGGGATGAGGCCGAATAATGATTTTTATGTTTTTAAAGCTTTCGGCCAGGTAAGGAATTAAAGATAAAAAATGCTCGTATATTGTTTGTTTGAATCTGGCGCGTCCTTCAGAAAATTCCCGTCCCATCCCGGTTGAGCCTCGACCCATATCCTTGTAGTTGCCATTTTCATCTTTAGACGTAAATAAATTATGTATAGGTAAATGTGCATTGACATTGCCGAAGTTGGTGTTGAGCAGAATAAATTCACCATGTTGTTGTTTGATAGCGGCTATTTCATCATTGTAATAATATTCAAATTGCTTGCGTAGCATATCAAGACGGGGGTTGCCCACTCTGTGTATGGGAACACCTTCAGGTAGTGAAGGGTAAGCTCTGAATAAGTCTTCGTTTTCTTTCCCCCAGGCAAATAAATGCGATACATAAGAAGCGGCGACAGGCGAGAGTCTGCGTTTGAAATATATATCAGGAGGATAATGTACTAGGGCTTCTTCGTCCCATGCACATATGGTGTGGCCTAATTTGGATAATATGCGAAACATTTTATCACTGCGCTGAGTAAAGCTTTTTGCCAGGTAAATGCTGCGAGGAAATTTTGAAATGATGATATCCATTTCAGTTCTATACCCTATGTAGCTTTTTATCCCGGCACTTGCAGCGCAGACGGCAAGAAGTAATTTTGGGTCTAGCTCCCTGACCTGGTTCTCAATCGGGATTAATAATGGTCGGGTTCTGGTCACGGAGTCTTATCTTGCTTTTGTGTGGTCATCTGATGCCATCTTTGTTCAAAAGCAGCGACAACATTCTTGTCATGAGAGCATACGATTACTTCATGATTCAATAACCAGGATCTGGTTGACCAGTTAAAGCTGCCAAACATAACGCAGTGTTCCTGATCTGATTTGTATAGAATAAACTTGCTATGCATTAAACAATTCTTCTTCAGTCCGGGTTGATAATACTTTATCGAGTGATTGTCCAGAAAGGCTGAATACTTGCCAGGTACTCGTCGTTGACTGGACTCTAAAAGTAATTCTATTTTTTTACCAGCTTTTAGGGCGATTTTAAGCGGTTTTAAAATGCAAGGGCCTTTGAAGTGTGAGATCGCACATTTCACACTGGCGTTGCTGTCTGATTTCGACAGTAGTGTATTGACAGGATGTTTGCTAAAGCGTGGCAGAAAATCAATGGTGCACTTTTGTGTGTGAAAAGCAGTATTGTGTTTTGATGAGAACCTTGCAAATCTTCTATGCCAGTTATCCTGCATGCCTGCTATATAGCTATGTAAATAATCTGTTGCATCCTGGTCATCTATTGTTACCAGCACGTTATGACTGATTGAGTGGTCCCCGATTTTCCCAAGTGATGTTTCGTCGGTATGTTCTTCACCCGCGGTAGGGTTGTAGGATCCTGCCAATACCCGTGGTGTCGGATGGGAGAAGTAATATAGCTTACTGTGCATGTGTGGATGCCAGTGAATTCCTAAATATTCCCACATCGGCTTATTCCTGATAACTGTCAACTTAATAGAACAATTGTCAGACTGTGAAAACAGATCAATGCACGCCTGGTTAATACCGGGTGAACGTGGCTGACCATCGAGAATGAGTGTTATATTGACGCCTCGTTCAGAAGAGTCAATTAACGCCTGTAAAATAACAGGGTCGTTTAAGTAATAGCATAGCCAGCTGATATTGCCGTTTGCTGGCACTGCTTCGATATGATTGATTAAAACATCGCGCAGCAGGTTTTTGCTTTTATCCGGACCGCCAAAGTAAGTCGTAGGTGTGCTGGTCACTGTGCTCGATTGCGATATCAATATCGCAACATTTTTTCTGTATTACTGCTGGCATTGGCTATTGCTTCGGCAATACGCGTGCCGGCCTGGCCATTACCATACAGTGGATTTGACGTGTACTTACCATGCCTGATTTGTGCAAGCAGTGCATTTTTAATTTCTTCACTGTTATATGTAACATCTATCACATTTTCACCGCGATCCCTGCCATTTTGGCGACTGCCGATATTCACTGAAGGCGCACCAATAAATGTGCTTTCACGAATGCCAACGCTTGAATTTCCAACAATACACTGACTGCGATTTAACAGTTGTATGAAATTCTCCGGAGGGAGATTTTTCACAAAATGAATATGATTGGTTTCATTGTTTTCTCTAAATGCACGAATTCCCTTGGATGTACCATCGGATCCGGCATCAACATTGGGCCAGAACCAGAGTGTAGGGATCTGGCATTCCTGGATGGCTTGCAGTGTTTGTTCTATGTGTGACCGTGCTTGATTGTATTCTGTTGTCACTGGATGTTGCATGACAATAATATAGGGCCTGGATAAATCGACATTGGCGCCAACACCGCCAAGTTGCTCGGCAATATGGTCAAGAGTTTCAGTCTGATTCTCACACGCCTGCATGGCCAGGTCGATCGAAGGGCATCCGGTAATGTAAACCTGTTGAGGGTCTTCACCCATTTTGATGACGCGTTGTGCAGCTTGTTCACCGGATACGCAATGAATATCTGCCAGCTTGGTGATGGCATGCCTGACTTTTTCGTCTATTGATCCTGTTACTTCGCCACCTTGAACATGGACCAGAGGGATATGCATATAGCTGGCGGCGATTGCAGTCGCCATTGTTTCAAAGCGATCAGCAATGGTGACTACGTAATCAGGCTGGAGGTTATCAAACACAGTGGCTAGCTCAGTGACGCCAAGGCCCGTTGATTTGGCTGATGTCACCGGGTTTTCACCTTCCACAATCATGTAGACACGTCGATCAATGTGAAAGCCTTCATTCTCAATGACTTTGTCTGCGCTTCCATAACGGTCAAGTAACGCGGATGCAGCAACCACGAGTTGCAGCTCCAGGTCCTTATGCTCACGGACTGCATGGAGCAGTGAACGTATCCTTGCATAACTGGGTCTAGCGGTTATAACAACACACACTTTGCGCACTTGATCTTACTCCAAATCTTCTAGATGAATCATCGAGTTTGCTTCGATGTCTGCTTTTAATTTTTTGCCTAATACCTGGTGAATTTTATTCGCTGGAATCCCTGTGCCAGGTTTCTTGGTAGTGATTTTGTCTGCAGTAAGCACTTCACCTGCGTTAATTGGCATTGTTGTATACACGCTTTTCATAAATATCTGGCGTAGTGGTGCGGCCTCAGAGTCTGGTACTGATTTATCAACCGGGTGATTTGCGACCGTTTCCATATAACGAATTCCCTCAATGAGAGATTTAAGTTCCTGCGTGGTAACAGATGCGACGACATCAGGTCCAAACATTTCCCGGCTTAAAGTGATATGCACTTCCAGTACCTGTATACCTTTTGCAGCAGCAGCCAGACCTGAATAAATAGTGCCTGAATGATCCGATAAACCCACTGCACAATTATAGTCATGTCTGAACTGATCAATGACATTGATGCCCAGCCTTTCAGGGCTGCAAGGGTACTGAGATGTACACTGAAGCAGTGCTAGTGGATTGCCAGCACTCTGAACATAATTGACAGCTTCTGTAATTTCGTCTGTCACACTCAAACCGGTGGATAATATAATTGGCTTTCTGGTTGCTATCACGCAATCCAGTAACGGTGTGTTTGTAATTTCACCTGAAGCGATCTTCCAGGCGCTCATCCCTGTGTTTTCCAGTAGTTCAACGGCCTTAATTGAAAATGGTGAGCTTAAAAAGTGCAGGCCAACTTCATCTGCATGGCGTTTTAATTCTTGCCATTGCAGCGATGTAAATTCCATACGCCGCCAATAATCCATGCGCGTTTCATCCTGATAGCTGAACTTGGTTCGCCAGGGTTCAGCAGATGTGCTTTCTTCTTCGGCAATATGTGTTTGAAATTTAATTGCATCTGCCCCTGCGTTGGCAGCAGCGTCAATATGCGCATGTGCAACACCCAGACTACCGTCATGATTCTGGGCAACTTCTGCAATCACCGCACAGGAGGCATTATTTGTGTGTGAGTCTAACCAGGTTTGAATTTTCTCGGTCATTGGTAAATTGCAGCTCTGGGATGTGGTTGGCCTGATGCCTGTTAAGCTAGCTGTTCTTTGACTACAGAAGGTTGAAGGCTTGCGAATGCGTCAAGTACTACATCAAGTTGTGCATGTGTGTGAGCTGCGCTCACACTGCAACGTAACAGGCATTTTCTATTTGGTGTTGCGGGTGGCATGACCAGGTTTACATAAATGCCGCGGTCAAATAATTTTTTCCATATGGCTAATGCGTCATCACGTTCGCCGACATTGACAGCGATCACAGGGCTTACCTCGGGGCTAAGCTCATAACCCATAGACTTCAGTCCAGCGTATAGCCTGTTGGCATTTTCCCATAATTGTTCCCGCAATGCCGGATTGCTGGCAATGATGCCTAGCGCTGTTCTGGTTGAAGCAATAGTGCCAGGTGAGGGGGAGGCGGTGAAAATGTACGGACGACTGGTGTAGCGGATCACTTCTAATTCCGGATGCTGACTGACACAGAACCCACCAATGCCTGCCAGGCTTTTGCTGAACGTACCCGTGATAAAATCTACATGTTCCTCGACGCCGGATTCCTGGGATAAACCACGTCCACTGTCGCCGAGTACACCCAGTGAGTGAGCCTCGTCGACGAGCAGCAGGGCATCATACTTTTGTTTAACAGCGACAATTTCTTTCAGGTTGCCACGGTCACCCAGCATGCTATATATCCCTTCAACAATAATCAGGGTGGCTGATGCTTTTTCTCCAAGGCGCTTGAGACGTTTGTCCAGATCTGCTGCATTGTTATGTCTGAAGTGGATGATGTCAGCACCACTTAACTTGCAGCCATCATAAATTGAAGCGTGGCAGTGTTCGTCAAGCATGATGGTGTCACCCTTGCTGACAAGAGCAGAAATCATACCCAGATTAGCTGTGTATCCTGTTGAGAAGACGATAGAGTGACTTACGCCATAGAATGCGGCCAGTTCCTGTTCTAACTCCTGGTGGCCTGCATATGAGCCATTGGCGAGTCGAGAGCCTGTCGTACCGGTGCCATATGTTCTAGTAGCCTGATGGCTGGCATTGATACACTGATTGTCAAAAGTTAGTCCCAGATAATTGTTAGTACCGACCAGAATCGTTCTTCTGCCCATGATGCTGCCTTCAGTGGCTGAGTACAGATGCTTGATCAATGCGCCCAGAGGTGCCATAGAGTCAGCATCCATTGTCGCATGTTGTTTAGTGAATTCTTGAAGGCGATTTAAAAGGCTCATGTGTAGTATTAACGTTTAAGTTTTGATATTTCAGTAGCCAGATCTGACACAGTGTTAACTTCAGGGAGTGAGTTAAGAGGAATAGAAATATCAAAATGATCTTCCAGTTCCATCATGAGTTCCATGACCATTACCGAATCCAGTTCCAGGTCTCTCATCAGGTGTAGAGAACCAGTGATTTCAGTGTCCTGCTTGATGAATTGGTTCAGCAGTTTGATAACATCATCTAATATTGCGTCGGCGCTGTTAGTCATGAGTATGTACTGCTCTATTTTCCTTCATTTTCAGAGTATAAAGTGCCAAGGCCGATTTTTAAATCTAGCTTGGGCTTCCAGTTGCTGACACCAGTCTCGCCCTTTGAAACCCAGTTTTTGTGTAATAGTTCTTTCACTTTGCCCGGGGTCAACATGGGTGACTTGTTTAATGCTGTGGAGAATAGCACATTAGAATGAGCTGCAAGTAATAACACAGGGCCAGGCATGCGAATTATTCTGACTTTTCTGTTGAAAAACTGTTCGCCTATGTGCTGAATATTCTGCCAGCTATACTGATTACCATCATCTGGTTCCATGATGTTTTTCGATACAGTACCCGTGTTTAGCTGACACAATACAAGCTGGCTTAAATCCTCAACATGCAGTACTGAAAATAACTGTTTGGCAGAACCTGGTACCCAAAGTATCCCTCGCTTCATCCAGTCAAATAATGGCTTTAATTCGGTATCCCCTGGGCCATAGACGGCAGGGGGACGAATCACTGTCCAGTATTTGATGCCACTGTTTTTTAAAGCAGCTTCGCTTTCATGTTTACTGTTCGCATAATCAGAAATACCTGGCTCACGTGCAGACAATGAAGAAATGTGTATAAATTTACAGTCATTTTTCCGTGCGCATGCAGAGAGTATGTTTTTTGTTCCCGTCACATTGTCGTGGATAAATGATTGTGCGCTTGCGCCTCTGACTCTGCCCGCGCAGTGGATAATAAAATCAGCATCAGTGGAGAGTCTGTTGAGCGCAGACTGGTTATGCAGATCACCCGTGATGACCTCAATATTTGGATGATTGATCCTGTGTTTGCTGGCAGTTCTGACGAGTAATCGTATGCGGTAATTGCTGGTTAGCAATACATTTAGGATATGCGAGCCGATAAATCCGGTGCTGCCTGTCAGGGCAATCACTTTAGCGTCGGGCATGGAGCGTGCTACGAATTATGCAGGAGTTTAGTGGCATGAAGACATGCCTGTGTTTTAGATTGCTGTTTTCACTTGAGTACCAGCATCCGAGATAAATACCTCAGTCAGGCTGTTTTGCTCCATGTAATCGCGTCGGGCAGCAGATCTTGATAGCTTGCCTGAAGATGTTCTCGGCAATGTGTGAGGAGGTACCAGCTTAATGAAGCAGCGTACACCTATCTCTTCAAGTACGGCTGTTTCTACACGCCTGATAATTTCAGCACGGTTATTATCGTCTCGTTCGCGACACTGCATTACCAGTACGACGGTGGGTTCACTGTTGAATCCGGGTGCAGAAAAAGCAAGTGCATCTCCAGTACGAATCTCTGGCTGTTGCTCTGCCAGGTGTTCAATATCCTGTGGCCAGATGTTTCGGCCATTGATGATGATCAGATCTTTTTCACGGCCAGTGATATAAATTCTTCCGTCGACGAGGAAGCCAATATCGCCAGTATTTAACCAGCCATCACGCAAGGAGTTTTCTGTTTCTTCGCTGTTATCAAAATAGTGGGACATAACGCTGGGGCCTTGTACGTAGATGACTCCAATCTGGCGTTCGGCAAGACTGTTACCATCTTTATCACGTATTTCAATAGCATGGTCAGGCAGAGAAGGACCACAGTCGACGAACCGGGCTTTTCGGTGGTCTGGTTTATCCGGGCTAATTGGGGTGGCAATGTTATTTTCTGCCAGCTGCTCACCATCTACCGTTTCTATTGTAATAGGTTTGTCCAGTGACGCGAAACTTATCGCGAGAGAACATTCAGCCATGCCATAGCAGGGCAGGAATGCCGTGTTGTCAAATCCGCACTTGGCTAACAGGTTAGAGAATCTTTCCAGTGGCTCCGGGCGTATTGTTTCAGCGCCAATGCCGGCAATTCTCCAATTGCTCAAATCGTAGTCCAGGTTTTTACTTTCACGTAAACGTCTTTCGACAAGTTCATAACCAAATGGTGGACTGAAGGTTATGGTCGCCTTGTTCATTGACATGATTTCAAGCCACCTTCTGGGGCGCATCGCGAAATCACGTGTATCCAGATAATCTACTGAGGTTTGAGAGGCGATTGGTGATAACACCAGGCCAACCAGCCCCATGTCATGATAGAAGGGTAGCCACGAAATGGCGCGGTCATTCGCGTTGATTTTGATGCCATCTGAGATGATTCTGGCCAGATTGCTAAGCACTGCTTTTTGCTCAATGACAACACCTCGGGGGAATTTAGTACTTCCAGAGGTAAACTGTATATAGGCGGTGTCTTCAGGCTTGGCATTATAAAGAGGGATGTTTGAGTCTACCTTATGATCTGTGAAATTCGCGATATCGCCAACAAATTTCATATCAATATCCTTACAGGCTTCGTTGACCAGAGGCAGCACGGACTCAGGTGCAAATACTGCGGTCGCATGAGCGCTGATTAGTAAATCCCGGGTCTTGCGGACGTATCCGGCCCGACTGCCCAACTGAATGGGTACTGGTACAGGAGCAGGGATGAGTCCGGCGTATTGACAGGCAAAGAAGCCACGCAGGAAATTAGGATGGGTTTCCGCGACGATGACTACTCGGTCACCATGTTTGAAATCCATTGCGATCAGCTTTCTGGCTAAATCTCTGGCTTCCTGTGCTAACTGTGAATAAGGGACAGATTCAAGCAACTGGGCTCGGCTACCATAAAAATTTGAGCCGGTTATTCCTTGAGCAGCATAATCCAGTGTTTCTGCCAGGTTGCTGAAATCCGCAGGTCTTAGGGGGATGTTGTTTATAGTCGGCGTAGCACTTGCAGTCATGTTGTAGTTTGTTCCTAAAATTACAATATTATCAGTTACTTATATTATTATCGTGCGCCAACTATATTATTATTTTTATCATGCTTCGATGATTTATTTACTTAATTTATTTAAATATTCAAGATTGAGTGATATGAACTCACTCTAAAACCATAACTTTTAAAGTATTTTGTACAGAGTTTCAAGTTTTTATCTTGTCTACCGGTGTTGTGTGACAGTGATTACAACGTGAATGTTCCCCAAATTTTTAGCGGTAATGCATTAAATGTAGTGCTAACTGGTATTAATGGTTAATTATAATCATATTAATGACTTATCCACCGGGTTTTAAGCTGCTCTAACAGAGCGGCTTTTTGTGTCACACTCAATGGGATTTTACTGCTTAAGTCAGGTGGTCCGGGCCAATTTTGATCAGCCGTGATTATAGCCTGATATTCTCTGGGTGTACTATATCTCGGAATCACATGAAAATGAACATGTGGATCCACCATCATTAGCATTAGATAGTTAATTTTATCATAGCTAAAACAACTGGTTAAACTGGCTTCAATGTCTTTTGTTATAGTTGACAATTCTTCCATTGCGTGGTCGGTAATATCTCCAAAGGCTAGTGCATCGCTGTGGTTAGCGAGTATCAATGAACCTAGTGTTACCTGTTCAGGGCGTAATAGTACGCTCCAGTGTTGATAGGCTTTTATGACAGAATCAGGGAAGCCAAATTTAGTTAGGGTGTCATTCATGGATTTTAGTTGGCCTGTCAGTTGAATAGGGAAGTGAATTGGTCGGTGAAATTATATCAGGCAGGCGGCTTTGATGGTTTCATTGCTGAATGCTGATTATAATTGCCAACAGTAGAATAATGAACCCATATTTTAGGTAGTTGTATGAATTCAATCAGTATGTTCTGGACCAGCAAGAAATATCATCTTGAAGATATGACTTTTTCCGAATTGGTTAAAGCCTATGCGCAGTATCCTGCAATACAGGTTTATTTCATTATTGCACTGGTTGCCGGGATCACTATTTCCATTCAGGGACTATGGACGCTGGGGCATATTCTGATAGCGCTTATTGTTGCCTTCATATATCCACTTATCTGGTATCTTTTACACCGTTTTGTATTGCATAGCCGCTTTCTGTACCGCTCCCCCAATTTCGCCAAAACCTGGAAGCGTATTCATTTCGATCATCATAACGACCCTAATGATTTGCGTGTATTGTTTGGTGCATTGCACACAACATTACCGACGGTAGCAATTTTTACAATGCCGGTAGGAGCATTGATCGATGGCTGGGTCGGAGCTATTGTCGCTGTCGCGGCTGGCGTTGTAGTGACGATGTTTTATGAGTTTTGTCACTGTATTCAGCATTTACACTATACACCGAGCATAAAGTTTTTTAAGACAATTAAGCGGTTTCATTTGCTACATCATTTTCGTAATGAGCATGGTAACTACGGTATTACTAATTATTTCTGGGATAAGTTATTTGCAACTTATTACGATAAGGACGATAAGTGGGAAAAAAGTCCAACCGTTTTTAATCTCGGCTATGATGAGAAACAGGCAGAAAAATATCCGTGGGTTGCAGAGCTGACTAAAGCAGCTAAATAATTGCATTAGACGTTATTAATAATCATTCTGGTAATAATAATGTCCTTGGTATTGCATTCTTTTGACGTTTCTGATCGTGCGTCTATCAAAAAATTTATTAAAGTACCCTGGAATATCTACGCCAGTGATCCCTGCTGGGTGCCACCATTAATTAAAGAACGTCTGGATCTGCTTTCACCTAAACATCCTTATTTTGAGCATGCACAAGCTCGATTCTGGATTGCTTATAAGGATGGCAAAGCAGTAGGACGTATTAGTGCTCAACTGGATCAGCTAAAACCTGTTGGTGAACATAAACGGGTAGGTTATTTTGGTATGTTTGAATGTATTGACGACGTTGAGATTGCCGGAGAGTTATTTTCCCAGGCTGAGCAATGGGTATATTCAAAACAATGTGAAGTTATCCGTGGTCCGTTTAGTCTTTCAATTAATCAGGAAAGCGGCTTGCTGATAGAAGGATTTGATACTCCGCCGTATATTATGATGGGGCATGCCAGGCGTTACTATCTTAATCTTTTTGAGAGTAATCAGTACTACAAGGCAAAGGATTTATTTGCCTGGCTGAATGAGGGAGATTTTGTCAATCCGCCTGCGATGCAACGAATTCTCAAGCGTTATCAGCAAAGAATTGTTCTCAGGGATATTGATGTAAAGAATATTCAGAAAGATATGAAAATCATGCTAGATATTTTTAATGATTCATGGGCGAATAACTGGGGGTTTATACCCTTTACCGAGAGTGAATTCATGCATCTGGGTAAAGAAATGCTAATGCTTATTCCTCCCGATCATTTTAAAATTGCCGAGTTTGAAGGGGTTCCGGCAGGCATGATCGTCGGGCTTCCGAATTTTAATGCAATTATAAAAGATCTAAACGGTCGACTATTTCCAACCGGAATCTTTAAATTTTTTTGGCGCTTGAAATTTGCGCGCCCGGACTCTGGTCGTGCAGCACTATTGGGGATAAAGCGGGAATATCAAAATCATATGAAGGGGTCGGCGTTAGCGCTGACGTTAATTGGAAAATTTAAAAAGTTTGCGATAGAAGCAGGATTTAAGCAGCATGAGTTATCCTGGGTGCTGGAAGATAATACACGTCTGAATAAGATTCTTGAAGGATTGGGTGCGACACAATACAAAACATATCGCGTGTTTGAAAAAAGATTATCACCTGCGGTACAACAAAGCTGATGGTGCAGTGGAATGCTGTAGTGTTGGCAGGTGATCGTGGCTTGACTGATCCGGTAGCCCGTGCTGCCAATGTCTACGGTAAAGCGGCAGTAAAATTGCAGGATACCATGCTGATTGAACGCGTGATTTCCACTTTATATCAATCAGCAAGTATTAATAAAATATTTGTTGTGGGGCCAGGTCAGCAATGCCTGAATAATCATGCACAAATAAATGATTTGCTGAAAAAATATAATGTAGAAATTATTGAACCTGCCAAAGGGCCTAGTGCAAGTGCAATGAAAGGTGTGCTGGCGAGTGCATGTTATCCTACGCTGGTTGTGACATGTGATCTGCCTCTGCTAGAACCTTTGATGATTGACGAATACTGTCAGCGTGTAATCAATGTTGATGCTGATTTTGTTGCTGGTGCTATTGATCATGCATTGATAGGCGAAAAAATAGCAGCACTTAAAAAAACCAGATACAAGTTCAATGGTCAGGTCGTGTGTTTTGCTAATCTGTTTGCGGTGTTAACTCCGCAAGGCGTCAAGGCAATAGAATACTGGCAGGCGGTGGAAGAGAGTCGCAAGAAGCCGGTTCAACTGATTCGAAAGATAGACTGGTTAAGTGTATTGAGCTACAAGCTGGGCCGTTTGAGTCTGTTGCAAGTGGCAAACAGGTTGTCCCGCAAAGTGGGTGCCAGGCTTGTCATTGAGGATTTTAATATTCCGGAATTTGCCATAGACATCGATTCAGCGCATGACTACGAAGTGCTATCCCGTTACCTGGAATAATTTTATTTATTGTCCCACTTCTCGGCAAGCTGCTGTGCGCGTTCAAGGTCCTGGATGAAATCGACTTCGGTCCACTCCAGTCCGTGTATAGAGCAAGTGCCTACATGATTGTTTGCTGCAAGTTGATCAATGATGGATAAATACCACTTTTGCAAGGAATCGGGGGAGTACATTAATTTTTCGATTGTGTTTTTAAATAATATGGCGCCTTCGGGATTAAAATGCATAACACCAATTGATTCACCATTAACGTCGGACATGGCTAATTTTTTGCCTACAGAGAGTAATCGAGCACCTTCTGTAATGACTTTCATGTCGTCATCGTCATAACTGTCTTTTTCGTCTGTCGCCAGAGTGATAGGATACTCATTAGTGCTCAACAATTTGGTAATCACTGCGGGCTCGAATAACGTGTCGCCGTTGAGAATCATAAAATCATGTTTGAAATGTTCGCGTGCCATCCAGCAGCTAGCCAGGTTGTCAGCGATTTCATAAAACGGATTGTAAACAAAACTTACTTTATCTGAGTATCGTTTGCTGAGAATGGTTTCGATGCGTTGTGCAGCATATCCAACCACTGCCACTATTTGTTCTACGCCGACTTCGAGTAGCGCATCAATCTGCCATTCAATAAAGTGCCTGTTATTCAGTGATAGTAAGCATTTGGGCGATGATTCCGTGTATGGCAGCAATCGACGCCCCTGGCCGGCGCATAATATAATGGCTTTCATTGTGTTCGATATAAATACTGTTAGTGTTTGAGATTTGGATGCAGCAAAATTACTGCTAGACGAATCGGGCGTAACTATACACTATACAACAATATAGAGTGACACCAATCCAATAACAGATTAAAGCAATTTGATCATAAGCGCTTACATAACTCGAGAAATACTCAGGCCGTTTACATTGATTTGTACGGTTTTACTGTTATTGATGGTCAGTTACAGTGCGTTGGCGTTATTGGCTGATGCCGAAAGTAACCTCATCCCCTCAAACCTGCTGGTGGTGTTGATCGTATCTAAAACGATTGCCGCGTTCGAGCTGTTTTTACCTCTGGCACTCTACATTACCCTCTTGATGGGGTTGGGCAAGCTATACTCGGAGCAGGAAATCAGTGCATTGCATGCGTCTGGCATGAGCGTTTTTGGTTTGGCGAAAACGCTCATGCCGTTAATTATCTCTATCGTTGTGTTAACAGCTATAGTGGCAATTTTTGTGCGACCATGGGCTTATGATTTGCGCTACACAGCTAAATACCAGGCGCAACAAACCTATGACTTTGACCATCTTGAAGAGGGATATTTTTATGAAAACAAAGAGACGGGCCAAGTCTATTTCACCACGAGCATAAACGAAAAAAACAATGTCAAAAATGATATTTTTGTTTATCAGCCTGATGGAGATTCAATACAGGTTGTCTATGCGCAAGAAGGCTATCATAGAGAGCAAGAAGATAATCAAGCGCCAGTGCTGGTGTTTTTAGAGGGTACCGCGCATCGATTACAAGAGGATGGAGCGGATACATTAGTCAGTTTTAAGCAATTCACTGTGTTACCCAAGACAAAAGAAGTGGCGCCGCCATCTTTTAAACGAAAAGCAGCATCAACTTACTATCTGGCAAGTTCAACTGATCGTCACGAAGTCGCCGAATTTCAATGGAGAACCACCTCGGCGTTTAAGGCTTTTTTTCTGGCCATTATTGCTATATTGCTGGCAAAAACATCACCCAGACAGGGACGTTATGGAAAGCTCATCATCGGTGTGCTGTTTTTCTTCGTGATACACGCAGGGAGTTTAATTATGAAAACGTGGATGGAGCAAGGCAGTGTGGGCGCCGTTCCTGGTATGTGGGGTATTGTGATTGCATTGATTGTAACCACCGCGCTTCTCGGTAAGCGCTATTCATAACGCATAATGTTTATTCTTCAACGTTATATCGGGCTGAGTGTCTTACGTGGATTTGTTTTGCTGGCGCTAATCATGGTGTCACTGTTCTCGATTATTCTCCTGATAGAAGAGCTGGATCAGGTAGGGACGGGAAATTATCACTGGCTTCTGGCAATTAAGTATGTAGTGCTACATGCGCCAAAGCTGTTACTGGATTTTGCAGCATTCATTGGTCTGGTCGGGTCTATTCTGGCACTAGGGTCTTTAGCGGCACATCAGGAATTAGTCGCGCTTGAAACTGTTGGTGTGGCTCCGCGAGATGTGACTAATTCTGTCCTGTTTGCTGCGTTAATTCTAATGGTGCTGGTGCTGGTTAATGCACAGTTTGTTATTCCTTCAACATTGCAGCAGGCCAATGTTGAGAAGACGTTAGCAGTAGAGGGTGCAGGCGATTTTATTGGGGATGCCGGGTACTGGGCGCAAAGTAATCACCGGTTTATTCATGTCAATGAAGTGGAGAATGGGCGTATTCCTGTTGATGTGGAAATATTTGAATTCAATGATCAGCATGAACTGCTACGTTATTTACATGTAGACAGGGTTGATTTGTCTGGAGGCGTCGAAACAGAATGGATGTTGTTGGGGGTGACGGTCAAACAGTTAGTCAACGGGCGCTTACAGGTAACACGTGAAGAGGCAATGAAGTGGCAGTCTTTTCTGAGTGCTGCTCAATTGGGTATTATTGTATCCAGGCCGGAAGCGTTATCCCTTACTGATTTGTATCAGTTTGTGCAGGGGCTAAAACAACGTAAAGAGCAGTCGTATCGATACGAATTGCTATTCTGGCAAAAAATAATGATACCAGTATCTGCAGCTATCATGATTTTTCTGGGTATGCCCTTTGTATTTGGTTCGCAACGCACTGTGTCTACAGGTAAACGAATTACCTTGGGCGTGCTGGCAGGGGTGACCTTTTACGTAGTATCTCAGCTCATAACTCACATAGGCTCGTTGCAGCACTGGTCGCCAGTCATTATTGCGACAGCGCCTAGTGGGATGGTGTTAGTATTGCTGGCGGTTATTAAAATGCGCGCTGCTAGCAAGCTTTCGCCCGGCTGAACTGCTGGTGTGTTGTTACGCTGAATTTTCTCAGGTCTTTGTTATACGTATAACTTTGCCTGTTTATGTTCCAGCCATTGTGCGTGTTACTGATCTCAAACAATAAAAATTCCGCCTGATAGTTTTTTGCCTGACTGATGCTGGATGATGAAGACATCCCTATGACAGGAATTTCAGTTTTATCTGCGCAGTCAATTGTCTCAAAACAACTGTTATGTCCATGTCCATGCAACACGAGTTCGACAGGATGCTGCCGTAACATGCTGGTTAATCTGTCTCGATTGAGCAGGCATTTGCGTGCTGGAGTATGCGTTATTGTTAGCGGGTGGTGTACAAGAAGTACTTTGCAGAAATTATCCAGTGCCTTGCTGCTCAGTAATTTCTGTAAACGATTGAGTTGCTGTTCATCTATTTTGCCGGTCGCACGGAACCATGGTGCATCAAAGACACTGGATAGACCAATAAAGGCAACCTGTTTACGTATGCGAACAATTGGGTATAGCTGGTTTAATTGTGCGAGAGCCTGTCTGGGTGGGTTATGAATTTTCTGATTGTCACCCAGCATGTAGTTTTCCCACAGGGCAAAACTCCGATTCCAGCGCTCATTAACATACAGGTCATGATTGCCCGGAATAAGAGTGATCCTGTCAGCAGTAGCGACGCTATTCAGCCATTGACCGGCTTGCTCAAATTCACTTTTCAAACCGATATGTGTTAAATCGCCAGTGATTGCATAGTGATCAACCTTGAGATGACGAATTTCTTCAATAGCAATATCCAGAATCGATCGTTGATGGGTGAATCGTCGTTTACGTAACCACGATAAGTAACCAAGGATACGTTTATTGAGCAGATGAACAGGGTTGGGTGATTGAATTGACGATAAGTGCAAGTCGGAAAGTTGCACAAATCGAAAAGACTCATTAGCATGCCCGCCAGTTTCAATGCTTTCGTTCATTAACTTGAATACAGTCGTTTCTGTGCAGTGTTTTGAATTAATTTTGTCATTGTTTTAAACAGTCGAGAGCATGATTGAGTATTTGATCAAATAAATCGGCATTATATACAATTATGGATTACCACATTATAAAGACATGCGATGTTGCGTTGTGGGGAGTACCCCAGGTGGAGCGCATACGCAAGGTATTAGCCAAAGCGGGTGATTTCAACGAAATTGTCGATATCAATGTACTCTCCTTCGAACAAAATATCCTTATATTGCGGGCTGATTACCTTTATGAAGCCAATGTGTTACAAAAACTGGTTACTTGTCCTGAAGCTGTTTTACTTTCGTCAGGCCAGCAGCCATCTCCGGCTGCAGTATGGTGCAGTAGTAATAAGGTTACACATGCCATAAATCTGCTTGATCAAGGTCTTCCTGTAAGCGAGCTGAATGAGATAACAGTGTATACACCGGAACAACTCACTGGGGGTTATGATCCGCGATTACGTAAATATGATTTGGCTCATGTAGTACAGCTTAATGAAAATGACAAAACTGTCATTGAAAACTATTTGTATGACAAGTCATATAAAGGTATCACTGACCTGGTTACGAAATGGTGGTGGCCATTACCTGCACGTGGCGTTGTACGCATGTGTGCTAACGCAAAAATCACACCTAATATGGTCACAGGGTTTGGTTGGTTGCTCACAATATTCAGCGGGTTTGCATTTTATTACGGCGAATTGGTGGCAGGTTTGTGTGCGGCGTGGCTGATGACGTTTCTCGATACAGTGGATGGCAAGCTGGCGCGTGTTACTCTCCAGTCGAGCAAAATTGGTCATGCAATGGATCATGGGCTAGATATTATTCATCCGCCGATCTGGTACTGGTGCTGGGCGATGGGCCTTGGCGTGAGTCAGATTGCTTTTATGAATATGACGCTGCCAGTCATGGACTGGGTTTGGGTAATGCTGGCAGCCTATGTCGGTGGCAGAATCTTTGAAGGTTTATTTCAGTTGTTTTTTAATGATATCAGTATATTTTGCTGGAAACCGATAGATTCATTCCATCGTCTGGTTACTGCACGCAGAAATCCCTGTATTATTTTGTTAAGTATTGCTGTTCTGGTCGCCGATCCTGAACTAGGGTTTATGTGGGTAGTGGCATGGTCAGTTATATCTACATTGCTACTCGCTAGCCGATTTATATTTGCCTGCGTTGTCAGAATGGTTAAAGGTCCTCTGGAGTCGTGGGTGGAAAATATCGATCCGCATCAAAGTAATGCTCCACTGGCAGTAAAATTATTTACTGGCTATCCCGCGCAAAAAACCATAGCGCCTCTGTTGAGGTCTGTTAAGTAGTATACGATGCAGGCTAACAATAGTGGGGCAGCCGATATTGTTGCAATAAGTAACCCACGTAGTGGCAAGAACAAGCGTGGTGGATTTGAGGTGTTTGAAAAAACACTACAGGATTATCCTGCTATTCAGCATATCATTACTCATAAAGAGAGCAGCTTGCTGGATGCAATGGAAGCATGTAAACAGCAAAATACTAAAATTCTGATTATCAATGGTGGTGATGGCACATTGCTACAGGTGCTTACCTATCTAAAGAATGAATCAAATCAAATGTATACACCCGCTTTGGTATTGTTGCGTGCAGGTACAACCAGCATGGCTTTTGGTGATGTTGGGTGTAAAGGCAGATTAAGTGACGTACTGAATAAAGTGATCATGTATTCGCAGCAATCCGGTACGCGTGCTTTGAAACCGACATTAACACCCGTGATAGAAATGACTTTGCCAGAGAAAAACCTGACAGTATGCGGAATGTTTTTTGGCGCCGGCGCTATTTACAATGGAATACTGTATTGCCGGCAAAATATACATACCAAAGGAGTTCGAGGTGAACTGGGACCATCAATGGCAATGATACGTTATATCTTTGACTGGCTTACTAGTAATAAAATGACGACTTCAACCCGGGCCAGTATTGAAATGGACGAGGCACCAGTGATAACTGGTGAATTCACGATTATTACAGCCACAACGCTAAATCGCCTGCTGATGGGAGTGTATCCATTTTGGGGGCATGGAAGATCAAGTAACAATATTTCGTTTACATTGATAAAGAAAAATGCACCTAAAGGATTCAAGGCATTCATGAAAATACTGCGAGGCAAAGACCCTTTGGTGGAGGCTGGTGCTGATTATTATCGCAGTGTCTGTCCAGTTAAAACAAAATTGATTATTGAGGATGGGTTTACGCTAGATGGAGAGTTATTTGGAGAACCCGGTAAGGCCACTAAAGTTGAATTACAGTCTGCCGGTAATGTTACGTTTCTGACTACATGAATGATCAGCTATATCAGCATGTGTATTCAAATTTGCAGTATCAGCATGATGAGGTGCTTGAAAAATTTGTTGAGGCTTTAAAGGCAGAATATAAGAAATCACTATTGGGAGTTGTCTTTTATGGATCCTGTATGCGTACTCGTGAGTATAAAGATGCCATGCTTGATTTCTACGTGATTGTTGATGAATACAATCATGCCTATAATAGCCGCTGGTATTCTATTGCTAATAGGGTTTTGCCTCCCAACGTTTTTTATTTGCAGGTTAAAATAAGCGGTCAGCACTATCATTCAAAATACGCAGTTATATCTATGCCGGGATTGTATTCTGCTGTCAATGAATCCTTCCACCCCTATTTTTGGGCACGCTTTACACAACCACTGTCACTTGTCTATTTTGCTGATGAGAATCTGAAAAGCAGGGTAACTGAAATACAGTGTACCGCAGCAACGACATTTGTGAATGCTGTTAAAGACTGTATTAAGGAAGAGTTTTCTAGCGAGGCGTTGTGGGTAAAGGGCTTGCAGCTAACTTATTCTGCTGAGCTAAGAACTGAAACAAAACAACGTGCAAGTGTTATATATAACAGTCAAAGTGAATTTTATGATGGTATTACTGCTGCTATCTTTTCACAGAAACGCGATTATATATCTACTGATAAACGAAGACTTTTATCCACTATCAAGTGGAAAACCAGAGCGTTTGCAGGAAAGATTTTATCTGTATTGAGGCTTATGAAAGCCACGACTACATTTACTAATGGTGTTGATTATATTGCCTGGAAAATTGAGCGACACACAGGTGAGCCGGTGATTGTTAGTGACAGGCTTCGAAAGCACCCACTTATTTTTTGCTGGCCTTTGCTGCTGAAGTTTTATAAACAGGGGAAAATTCGCTAGCACATTGTGCGTAAATCAAATAAATTTAATTGTATAAATATTAAAATTTGTAATAATTGTAAAAGTGCAATCCAGCGACCTGCTTAATAGCCGCTGGATCTGGCCTTGGCCCACTGGCTGATAGGCGCTGAGGTTGAGGTAACTATACTTTGATTATTAATTAATGTTCGTAATAACATAAGGTTATATGCGAAATGTGACAATATTTTTCAATTAAAGACTATGACAGAAATAGAACGTAATAAAGAGCGCCTCAAAAAACTGATGCTCTTGCATGGGAAGACTTCTCGCCATATAGCTATCCTGTTGGCACGAGTAACAGGTGACAGGCTGTCTGCCAGAACTGTGCAGTCCTGGAGTGCATCGCCGAATCTGGTAAGTGCTCGGCCATGTCCTGGCTGGGCTTTATATATTCTGGAAACAGAATTGCAAATTATCGCAGAAGAAAATCTGATGAATCGAAAGTATTAGTGAACACTAGCTGTAAAATGAGATTTAACATTAAAGTAGCTGAGTTTTTAATGTTTCATTGATCTCCTCATCAATATTTTTAAAAAGCCAGTGCGCACATACTCTATTGCCCGCATAAGGAATATCAATTACGCGTGGTTTAATTGGTATGGTCAATATTACTTTACTGGAATATGAAACTTCAATGCGGGTTATCCAGATCCAGTTGCCTTTACTGTGATAGGTTCTGGAGTTTAAATCCAGGGTAAACCGGTATTCACTTTCTTCTATTGTGGTGAATGCAACGGTAGCGTGATCATTATGACTCGAGGCCACAATTTTTGCGGCCACAATGATTTGAGTCGCGATACATGAATTGTATGGAAATATTAAATCTGGATTTGACAGGCTTAATAGTGCGTACAAATCTCGAACTTCTCCAGTTGAACTATCCATATATTTTCAATTCCAGGATTCAGTGCTGACAACATCTGCCGATAAACAAGCTTGGATACTGTACAGCGTTGTCATTCGCATCATCGATTAGTCCACTTTGTCGGTGATTTTCAACCGGCTGTTTATAGATACAGATTTCACTGTTTCTGCCGATAAATTCCATAACTAATTTAATCAAAATTATACATATTCAAGTGTATGTGTGTCAGGCAATAGTTGTCATGTTGAAAATCATCTGGGAGGGTAAACAATAATGGATTTAGCGACTCTGATTGGCCTGATAGGCGCGCTAATTGTTATTAGTATTGCAATTTTGTTAGGAGGTGACTTTGGGACGTTTGTGAATATGCCGTCATTAGTCGTTGTCGTGGGTGGTACATTTGCAGCTACGTTAGCAAGAATTTCATTAGGGCAGTTTTTCGGTTCTTTTAAAGTTGGACTTAAGTCCATTGTGCATAAAAGTGTTGATCCTCATCAACTTATTGAGGAGGCTGTTGAGTTGGCAAATGTTGCCAGAAAGGAAGGAATTCTTGCGCTAGAAGGCAGGGAAATTGGTCATCCGTTTTTAGAGCGAGGTATTAATCTTTGTATTGATGGTCATGCACCAGAAGTGGTGCAAAAAATGCTGAGTAAAGATATCAATCTGACAATTGATAGGCACAATACGGGTATTACCATGTTTAAGGCTATTGGTGATGCAGCTCCTGCAATGGGCATGATTGGTACACTGATTGGTCTGGTACAAATGCTTTCTGCTATGGACGACCCAAAGGCTATCGGGCCGGCAATGGCAGTTGCACTGCTAACTACTTTATATGGTGCAATTATTGCCAATGCCATGGCTTTACCCATAGCCGATAAACTGAAAAAAATTAGTTCTGAAGAAAAATTAAATAAAAGTCTTATTCTGGAGTCCATATCTTCAATTCAGGCTGGCATCAATCCAAAAGTGGTTGAGCAGATATTGTTGACATTCCTGCCTGAAAGCAAGCGTCTGGTTGAGAAAAGTGAGTAGGATTATTTATGAATAATGAACAACAGGCAACGGCAGAAGAAAGTGACGAGGGTGCACCAGCATGGGTGATGACATTCGCCGACCTGATGTCGCTGTTAATGTGTTTCTTTGTGTTACTGCTTGCGTTCTCAGAAATGGATGTGCTGAAATTCAAGCAACTGTCAGGATCAATGAAGTCAGCGTTTGGTGTGCAACGTGAAATTAAAGCTGATGATATTCCAAAAGGTACAAGTATTATTGCAATGGAATTTTCTCCTGGTATTCCTCAGCCCACACCATTCCAGATAGTTGAACAACAGACGACAGATGATACCAAAGATAACCTGAAGTTTTCTGAAGGTAGTGATGGTGACAAAAAGAATCTTGCAGAAAAAATGTATGAAGCAGCGGTTGAAAGTATCAGGGAAGAAGCCGAAAAGCTGGTTGAGGACTTAAAAGAAGAAATAGAAACCGGTTTGCTTGAAGTGGAGTGGTCTGAAGCAGAAATTACTGTGCGCTTAAAAGAAAAGAGTACCTTCAATTCTGGTGAAGCTGAATTAAAAGCATCCTCGTTTCAGATTATTGACAGAGTGTCAGAGTCACTTAATAAGATAGAAGGAAATATTATAGTCGCTGGACATTCGGATAATGTCCCTATCAATACCTATAAGTATCGATCCAACTGGGAATTGTCTGCTGCAAGGGCGGCAAATGTAGTACATCATCTGACCAAGAAAAATCGTGTCGACCCGTATCGTGTTCAAATGAGAGCACATGCAGAGACAAAACCGCTAGTGCCTAATGATAGCCTGGAGAATAAAGCCCGTAATCGGCGCGTAGAAATTGTGATTGTGGGTAATCATCACCTGTTTGATGAATTGCATAACAATTTTAGTGTTGATGAGGTTGATGAGGCTGGCGTCAAAATTGTACAGCCGGAAAGTGGATAACTATCCAGTGTCATGAATGACCAATCCATTAACCTTGATAGTATGCCTGGCTCAGATAAGGTGGTGGATGATCTGCGGCATTATTTTGATCGAGAGGATATTGATTTACGTGATATCACGGAGATGGCAAAACAGGACCCCGCTGTACTAGCCAATATTTTATGTTTGGTGAATAAAACTTTTTTGAAAAGAAAGAGCCCGGTAGTTAATACGTTGACTGCAGCAATAAATCTGGTAGGGCTGGAATCCCTGAAAAACAGTTTGTTATCAATAAAATCCTTGAGTGAAACAAATGTCAGTCCGCAAAATGCGTTAGTCTTCGAGCTGGTCAAAAGCCGAACCTATATGGCCTCTCGCCTGACTCAATTTTGGGGTGATTATATGGGGCAAACATCATCTGACGAGATGTTTTGTGCGTCGATGTTTTCTGGTTTTAGTGATATGTCAGCGTGTCTGTCGAATGGCAATATTACCAGAAATGTATTCGATGTTGATTCTATTGAATCTGTTCGATCATTGTATCGATTTTCAAGCAACGATATTGGTCTATTGCCGGATAGCATCCAGCAAGTGCATGAAAATTCTACGATATCAGAACGTCTGAAATTAAGTATTATTAGTTACAATCTGGTGACATGTTTTGAATACGGTTACTCAACGCAAGTGTTTGGGAATGCATTGCAGAGACTATGTGACTTTGTAGGTATCAGCATGCATCGGGCAGGTTATGATTTTTCGCAGCAAGTCGTTGATATTGATAAAAATGCCACCCACCAGCTGTTTCATCATAGTTACTTTTTGCTAAGCACAAATGCAGAGCCGATAGATCTTCTGGATACCTTTTAGAGCGGATGCATGGTGTGTAATGAGTAGTAAAGCATATGTTTATTCCGCCGATAACCACTTGAATCCCGATTCTTTTTAGGATATTTAATGGAATACATTCTTTCAGTGTCATCGACTATTAAGTCTTTTGTACAAGTATCACTTGCAGTCGCTCTTGTTGCCGCTGTAGTTGCAGTCGCGGTTTTATACGTGATTGATGTTACTCAGACCAAACAAGCGATTCGGAGAAACTATCCGGTGATAGGAAGGTTTCGTTATTTATTTGAATATCTCGGGGAATTCTTCAGGCAATACTTTTTTGCCATGGATCGTGAGGAATTACCATTTAATCGTGCACAACGTTCATGGGTGTATCGTGCAGCTAAAAACGTTTCCAACACAGCCGCCTTTGGTTCTACGCGAGACCTGAAAAAGCCGGGCACAGTATTGTTTGCTAACTGTCCTTACCCAACCATGTCTGAAGATGCTACTAGTCCCGATTACGACACAATCGGTCCTTATGCGATGAAGCCTTATGTAACGCGTTCTATTTTTAATATTTCCGGCATGAGTTACGGTGCTCTTTCAAAGCCCGCCGTACTTGCTTTGGGATTAGGGGCCAAGAAAGCAGAATGCTGGATGAATACAGGTGAAGGGGGTTTGTCACCCTATCATCTCTCAAGTGGTTGTGACATTGTCTTCCAGATAGGAACAGCTAAATATGGTGTGCGTGATCTTGCAACCGGAAAGTTAAGTGATGAAAAACTGAAAGAAGTTGCGGCGCATCGTCAGGTAAGAATGTTTGAGATTAAGCTTAGTCAGGGAGGTAAACCCGGCAAGGGAGGGATTCTTCCTGGTGATAAAGTCTCTCAGGAAGTAGCAGATATCAGAGGCATACCTGTTGGTATAGATTCAATTAGTCCTAACCGTCACCCTGAAGTCAAATGCGATGATGATTTGCTGGATATGATCAATCATGTAAGAGACGTAACCGGCAAGCCAGTAGGTTTTAAGGCCGTGATTGGATCTGAAAGCTGGCTGGATCATTTGTTTAGTGCAATTTTGCGTAGAGACATAAAGTGTGCGCCTGATTTTATTACAGTAGACAGTGCTGATGGAGGCACAGGTGCTGCTCCTTTGCCTTTGCTGGATGATATGGGGCTGCCGTTACACGAAAGCCTTCCTATTGTTGTAAACAAGTTAATTGAATACGGTTTGAGAGACCGTATTAAAGTTATATCGTCAGGAAAACTGATTAATCCCGCAGATGTGGCCTGGGCGTTATGCGTCGGTGCTGATTTTATAACATCAGCGCGTGGCTTTATGTTTTCGCTAGGTTGTATACAGGCACTGCAATGCAATAAAAATTCATGCCCGACAGGCATCACTACCCATGATAAAAAATTGCAACGTGGACTTGATCCGCAAATCAAGTCTGAGCGCGTAGCCAGCTATGTAAAGAATATAGTGTATGAGGTAGGAATGATCGCTCACTCTTGTGGAGTAAATCATTTTAGAGATCTGCAAAGACATCATGCACGTGTAATTCAGGGCAATGGTTTATCTGTGTCGCTGGACAAGTTGTATCCATCAATAGAACCTCTAATTGAAATGGATCGCAGAGACTGGTCAACCAGACCCTGGTCTCCAAAAGAGCACGCCGCGCTGGATGCTGATGACAAAACAGAATTTCCTGGTAGTAAAAAAGTTATTTGAGAAGTAGATAATGGGCAATGTTTGAAAAAATTCTAAAAATACTGAGTAGTAACAAGCTTGTAGATCTTGAAGAAATTCAACGCATAAGCCCGTTGGTATCAGCTAAAAGCAGGCTGGAGGAATACCAGCGCCTTGCCAATGAAAAGCAGTTGGAAGACGCACTTGTTGTTGAACGTGAAATCAGCGATGCTTTTTCCAATAATGAGGTGCTGGCGTATCTTGGAGACTTTTTCCAGTCAGTTAGTGCCGGGCTAAGGTCATCAGCCCTGGATGCAAAGTCTACCCAGCAGTGGCGTAATGTGCTTCGTGAATTACTGGTTGGTATTCAGTACAGTGGTGAATATGTTGATTCTGCCCATAAAATCAAACAACAGCTGGATTCCAATGATAACGTCATCGACTGTACGCTGAAGACCAAAGATTTACTTATCGATTATTCCAGTAGTCTTGGTGAAGATCATAGGGAAATGCATGGTTATCTGGTAGCGATTGCGGGTAAGCTGCAATCCATCTATGCGGAAATAAGTGAAACAAAAGATGAGTATTTCGCGCGTGAATCGAAAAAAGGTAGCATTAACAGGTCATTTGAACAGGGTTTTAAACAACTGAATGATACCTTGAAGAATGGTGAAGATCTGGAGTTGTTAAAGAACAATCTCAATGAAATTGTCACTGCAATACAAACAAAAGTTATCCATGAAGTGGAAGCGGAAGAGAGTGGAACACAAATACTGGAAAATAAAATTGCAGGCATGAGTAACAAAATTAAACTGCTGGAAGATCATGCAAAAAACCTGGAAAAAACTATTCATAAAAAACACATGGAAGCTATCACCGATCCATTAACCGGATTATATAACCGGGCTGCTTATGTTCAGGCCCTGGAGAAAGCCTGGATGAACTGGGAGCAGGAAAAAATTCCGGGGACTATGCTGGTTTGGGATATAGATCATTTCAAGACAATTAATGACCGTTATGGTCATGCTGCCGGTGACAAGGTTTTACAATCAGTGGCAAGAAAGCTGGAAACGGGTGTGCGCCAGGGGGATATGCTGGCAAGATTTGGTGGGGAAGAATTTGTCATGCTGCTTGTGAATAAGTCACTGGAAGAAGGAGCGCAGCTGGCTGAAAGAATCAGACAATTAATTTCATCGACAGAGTTTACTTATAAAAAACAGGCGCTGCGTGTGACAATATCATGCGGTGTCGCGTCCTTCATTTCCAATGACACACCAACATCGCTCTTTGAGCGTGCAGATAAGGCGTTATATAAAGCCAAACATAGCGGCCGGGATCGTGTGGAAGCCCTGAGAGTTGCTTAACTAATAAATTTACCGTCTGCAACGATAGACTGGTTGCGGCCCATTTTTTTCGCGTGCTGAACGGCACGGGTAGTGCGGTCGAAAATAGTTTCGATACTGTCTGTTTTTAATAATGTTGAAATACCACTACTGACAGTGATGTGAGAAATTTTATTTTTTTCAGTAGTGAACGAGTAGCTATCAATAGCTTTACGTATACGTTCGCTTATCTGAAGTGCATTGCTATCCGTCACACCTTTTAAAATCAGGCAATAAATATCATTCTCATATCGAAACAGTAAATCTGTGTCGCGAATACAGTTGCGCATTACTCTCATTACGTTATATAGAATCTCATCTCTAACTATAAAATCTGCCGATTCTGAAATATTTTGAAATCGATCAATATCAATTAATACCAGAGACATTGGCACGCGTTCCCGGTTTGCCAGTTTGGCCTCGCGAGTCACTAGCTGCTCAACAAGTGTTGCATTGGCAACGCCGGTTGTTTCTTCGTTGAAGGATAGTAACGAATTGGATTTCTGATGGATTATAGCTCTTAGCGGATGCACTAGTAATGATGAAATAAGCTCTATATTCTTCATCTCGCTTTCTGTAAGTTCCTTGCCTCGATATATAGTAATATCACCCCAAAACTCCTCATTAGTGTTTAGCTGGAAATTACACTGTGCGTTGTAGGTTGTACCTAGGGAGTAAGTGGCGCCCAGTAAAGGATAGCGGTAGCGAATTCCATGGATGTTGAAAAGCGACTGTATGCACTCTTCATATGACTGTAATAGTGTTTCAATACATAGCTGGCTTTGGAATCTTAATGCATAGCTTAATACAGAGCCTGTTGACTCAAACAAAGTTTCTGGCGTTTCTAGCTCCATGTTATGAGGGCTGATTTGTCTGATTGGTTTGTTCGTTTCCATTAAAGAATGCTTTTTTAATTATTTTGTCTTATATGTAGATAGGATAATGAGGGATAAACTTACACCCTAATTAACTTGTGTCCAGAGCAATAATTGTAAATTTACAACTGTTCACAATTGACCTTCACTGAACGTCAAATAATTGACGACCAATGAGGTGCTAGGTCCTTTTTACTTAAAATGAAATACTGTGGCTAGATGGTTTAGGCGTGAACGGAGCGATTAGGCTCTGAACTGATAATCTGGCTGCCATCTTCGCTGTAAGTGACAGAATGTCCTGTGTCAAATAGCGAGTGCAATTGATGCAATGTATTTGTAGTTTGCTTGAGGCGATTATTTACCAGTGAACTGTTTTCCACATTCATTTGCTGACATGTCTTTAACAGATTGACGGTTTGTTGCCATTTTAATTTCAGGGATTGATCGTTTTCGAAATCACTCAAAAGCGGGGGAATCTGGGACTCCAGTAATGATAATTGTGTGATCGTGTCTTGTTTCTGCAGAGTGATATTATTTAAATCACTGGCATTTCCAATTAATAGTAATTCCCTTTCGGCCGATAGCTGATCCAGGAAAGTATTAATACAATTCTGCAGTTCTGTGATAACTCGATCTGAATGTTGGTTATTCATATGCCGTTCCGTGGTGTTTAAGTCTTGCTGGGGCGAGGATAAACTACTTCAGTAGTTCATCTATCTCGATTAGCTTATCTGCTATCACTGAGCTATTTACTTCATAGCGTCCTTCAGCTAAAGCCGACTTGATTTCATCCACTTTCTCTCGATTCACAACAGGTTCTGAAGAAAGGCTGGAAATCACCTGATCAATTTTCTGAGCAGAGTTTGTGAGATCTACCTGATCAGCTGCGGCACTGGCCGCCTGTGTACTGGCAGAACTGGCTTTCTGACTCGTTGCATCATCAGATGGCTTTGCTGCTGGTTTTGATCCAGAACCATTTACCGGGTTGTTTGAATTAATATTTCTAATCACGTCTGTCATCTTCTGTTACCTTTTCCTGATTTCCATATATCGGCAAATTTCGCCATCTCTTTAATAAAAACTCATATAAATATTCAGATATTTACATGCACCATACCATTCTCATGCAACGTACCTTCCAGTTCTTTTTTACTGGTGAGGTTTTGTACGCGTATTCGATCACCCGTGGCTGCAGAATTCATTGCTGTAGCAGCAGTGCGTATTTCCAGGCCATTAATGCGGGCAATGACAACAACTCGATCACCTCGCTTCACGGCCATAGGCTTCTCCAGCGCCCGTTCTTGCACAATATCACCCCTGCGCAGAGGTCTTTTTGTCATTAAGCCAATGGGTGTCTGGTCAATGTTAAAATAATCATGCTGATGGGCACTAATCTCTTTCCGCTCAAGTGCAACGTGAGAGCGATCAAGTATGGTGTCTCGTGATATTGCCGTCACTGTTACCCACACTTGCTGGTATTGCTTGATTTGAGCGCCAACAAAAATCTTCCAGGGTTTGTCATCGTTGCAGCGTACTCCCACCGTTGTATGGCCGGACTTGCTGGCGCCAGGCGGCCAGAATGACTGCAATGGTATCTCACATTTATGCAGGCGAAGTCTCTTGTCGAGTGCTTTGGTTGTAATGACAGTTGAATCATCGTTGCCGCCAATCGATTCGCCGATAAAATCTTTCACGCTTTTAATGATATCGCTATGTTGGTGGTGTGGGCTCGCAACCAGCTCATTGTTTGCCAATACCGCCTGTGTACTTATGTACATAAGTAACACTGACAGCATGATCATTATTATTCTATGTGTTTTTTTCATCATCTCATTTTAATCGTCAATTCTTTAACGCTGCTATGTAATGCTGCAATGTTCATGCCGACTATTGTGCTGAGCTGATTATGGCGTTTTATGCCTGGCAATGCATGCAACTATTGCCGCCTTGCGGCAACAATTGAATGTCACTGTATGAGATTGAAAGATGGAGTGTTGTCTTTTAACTCTGATCGGTAGTTATCGGCTGGCACAGCGATTGCTTTAGCTATTACAAATAAATTTACGTAATACATTTATGTCAAGCCCGGTAGATAAACTTTTTGGAGTACATGCACAATCTATTGCATTGCGTGCAGCCCGTTCTGAAATGCTGGCTGCAAACCTGGCAAATTCTGATACTCCAAATTATAAAGCCAGAGACATTGATTTCAAGTCAGCGTTTGAAAGCCTGCAAGGCGGGCAACTTCAAAGCAGCGTGAAGCTTGCAAAAAGTAGTTCTCAGCATTTGTCCAGTGATGCAAATGGAATAGCCAGTCATGCCATACGCTATCGCGTGCCTTCACACCCATCACTTGATGGAAATACGGTAGATGCTGATTATGAAAAATCTGCGTTTACAGAAAATGCAATTCGCTATCAGGCTAGTTTGTCTATCCTGGGTAAAAAAATCAGCGGATTGATAAGTACTTTAAGAGGTGAATAATAATGTCGTTATTTAATATATTTGATATTTCGGGCAGTGGCTTAAGTGCACAAAGTGTTCGGCTTAATGTGACTGCCAGTAATATTTCCAATGCACAGTCTGTTGCAGGGAGTGATGCTGCTGCCTACAAAGCGAGAAACCCGGTTTTCTCTGCCATGTATAAAGATGCATTTAATGAACAAGGTGGAAATGTTGGTGTGCAGACATTAGGGATAGTTGAGAATAATGCGCAGGCACCAAAACGTTATGAGCCAGGTAATCCTATGGCTGATGATGAAGGCTATATTTATCTGTCGAATGTAAATCCCATCGAAGAAATGACCAATATGATGTCGGCTTCGCGTGGATATCAAAACAACGTTGAAGTGATCAATACATCAAGAGACTTGCTTTTACAAACACTTCGTTTAGGCGAATAACGGGGAGAGAATAAATGGAAATAGGGACAAATCAGGCACTCACTAGTCAGTTTGGTGTGCAACGATTTCAGAAAGATGCCGCCAGTAATAAAGAATTGGGTCAGGAAGATTTTTTGCAGTTAATTGTGGCACAAATACAAAATCAGGATCCGTTTGAGCCAGTAGAGAATGGAGCGTTCATTGGCCAGCTAGCGCAGTTCGGTACGGTGGATGGTGTCAATAACCTGAATGAGTCCTTCGCGGAGTTCTCACAAGGATTTAATAATAACCAGGCACTTAATGCAGCAGGTTTAATTGGCAAGAGTGTACAAGCGGAGGGTAATCAGATAGCTGTTTCTGAAGGTAAGCCTGTTACTGCTTATGTTGATTCAAATGGGCAGGCAGGTACGGCGGAGGTACAAATTACAAATGCGGCCGGCATCGTTGTTCAATCCAAACAAGTCATATTGGCGAATTCCGGATTAAATAGTTTTACTTGGGACGGTCTGGATCAACAGGGTGAACAAGTGTCTGAGGGAACTTACTTTATTTCAGCAAAAGTATTATCTGGAGACGATGAAGTAACGTTACCAACAACAGTAGATACAAAAGTACAGAGTGTCAATTTTTCGAATGCTAGTGCGATCGAGCTAGGCTTGCAAACTGGCGGCACAATTTTATTTAACGATGTACAGAGAATTTCACAGTAAATAATTAATAAATCGCATAACTAAAGGAGAAAGATATGCCATTTGATATAGCACTAACCGGTTTAAGCGCCGCACAAAATGATTTGGAAGTCATTTCAAATAATATTGCAAATAGTGAAACCACAGGATTTAAAAAATCTCGTGCACAATTTGCAGATATTTATGCCAGTTCGGAATTTGGAGTCAGTAGTAATTCTATTGGACAAGGCGTCCAGTTAGCAGGGATTCAGCAACAGTTTACTGATGGTGGCCTTACATTTACAGATAATGCTTTAGATTTAGCCATTAATGGTCAAGGCTTTTTCGTTCTGGAAGATGCAGGTGAGCGATTTTATGGAAGAGCAGGGTCATTTGGTGTTGATCTGGATGGAAATATTGTTGATCCCAGTGGAAATTCATTAGTAGGTTTCCAGCCAGATAGTAATGGCAACCTAACGGGTGCATTGGGCCCAATTGTCGTTGGTCGCGGAGATCTTGCGCCACGAGTCACCTCAGAAATCAGTTTGGGTGCAAACCTTGATGCTACATCAAGTATTCTTCCAGCATTTACTGTGGGTGCATCAGGTCCTGATCCAGCGACCTATAATCATTCAACTTCATTAAGCAGTTTCGATTCGTTGGGTGGTGAGCACTTAACTTCACTGTATTTTAGGCGTGATAGTGCGACTGATTGGCAAGCATATGCATTTGTTGATGGTGTACAGGTTGATGGACCTGACTTGTTGAATTTTGATGCCAGCGGAAATCTTGTTGGTGTCAATGGTGGTACTGGTACGACAGCAACTTCAGCTGCATTCACGCCCGGTGGCGTTGGCAATTCAACGACATTCACTATTGACTATGCTGAAGTTAGCCAATTTGGTAGTCCCTTTGGTGTCTCTGCTTTAAATCAAAATGGTTATGAAACCGGAAGATTAACAAGTCTGGATTTTGGCCAAAATGGTACTTTGTTTGGTCGCTACTCAAATGGTCAATCACAAGCCTTTGGTCAAGTTGCTTTGGCAAACTTTACCAATACTCAAGGGTTAGTCCCAGCAAGTAATTCGCTGTGGACAGAGTCATTTTCATCTGGACCAGCACTTGTTGGTGAACCAGGTTCAACTGATTTAGGTATTGTTCAATCTGGTGCATTAGAAGAGTCAAATGTTGATATCACTGCAGAATTAGTTGACATGATTCAGGCTCAACGATACTTCCAGGCTAATGCTCAAGTTATTGGAGCAGCAGATGAAATTACCCAGACAATTATTAATATTATTTAATAAGGGCTATCTACAAGAGGAGTAGAGAATGGATGGAATGCTATATGTGGCAATGAATGGTGCAAAACAGATCCAATTGCATCAGGCAACCAATACCCACAATTTAGCGAACGCAAGTACGACTGGATTTCGGGCAGACTTCGACACAATTCGTAGTCTGCCTGTCTACGGTGCTGGCAATCCAAGTCGTGTATTTAGCGTTGATGAAAGATCGGGGATTAATTTTGATGTTGGCCAGGTGACCCAGACAGGTCGTGATCTGGATGTATCAATTAACGGTCCAGGATTCCTTGCGATTCAAACACCGGATGGAAGCGAAGCATACACCCGTGCAGGAGATTTGCGTGTTGTTAATGGAGGTTTGCTGCAAACGGGCGCGGGATTTTCTGTTATGGGGAATGATGGCCCAATTGCATTGCCACCCTATGAAAAACTCGATATTGCTGCAGATGGCACTTTATCAATCGTACCGATTGGTCAGGATGCAAGTGCATTGGCAGTGATTGACCGAATTAAACTGGTAAACCCGCCGATTGATAATCTTGAAAAGAATCTGGATGGATTTATTCGTGCAAAAGATGGCATCACATTTGAAGCTGATGCTGCTGTAAGAGTGGCGTCAGGAACCGTGGAAGGTAGTAATGTGAATTCGGTTAGCGAACTTATCAACATGATTGAACTGGCACGAAAATTTGAGATGCATGTGAAATTAATGGAGACCGCGGAAAGTAACGATGCTAGCTCGGCGACCATTTTAAGAATGCGTGGATAAACATTTAAAGGATTAGACAATGACTTCAGCATTATGGAATTCAAAAACAGGTCTGGATGCGCAGCAAACGCGTATGACAGTAATTTCAAACAATCTGGCTAACGCAAATACCACTGGCTTTAAAAGAGATCGTGCAGTATTTGAAGATCTGGTTTATCAAAATATTCGTCAACCTGGCGCGCAGTCATCACAGGACACGCAATTACCGACAGGATTGCAGTTGGGAACAGGTGTGCGAGTAGTTGCGACTGAGAAACTGTTTACACAGGGAAATGTGTCCCAGACAGATGCGCCGCTGGATGTTGCAATTCAGGGTCGTGGATTTTTTGAAATACAACTGCCAGACGGGACGTCTGGTTACTCGCGTGATGGCAGTTTTACACTGGATTCGCAGGGACAAATTGTTAACTCAAGTGGTTATGTTTTACAGCCTTCAATCACAATACCGCCAAATGTAACCAGTATTACCATCGGTGTTGATGGAACAGTTTCAACGCTAACGGCTGGTGATAATGCGCCAACGCAGGTTGGAAACATACAGCTGGTCGATTTCGTCAATGAAACCGGTCTGCAGCCAAGAGGTGAAAATTTATTTCTTGAGACAGCCTCATCGGGAAGCCCAACGCCTGGTACGCCGGGACAGAATGGACTGGGTACCATGATTCAGGGATCACTGGAAACTTCAAATGTAAATGTTGTTGAAGAGCTCGTGAACATGATTGAAACACAACGAACCTATGAAGTTAATTCGCGCGCAATTGAAACAGCCGACAGCATGCTTCAGTACGTTAATAATAATTTATAAATATAGTTGATGAAGTGCAAAGGTAGAGAGTATGAATAGTAAAAATAAATTCAGTCTGATCGCAGTTGTTCTGATGCTTGTGTCTGGATGCAGCAGCATGGGGCAGCTGAGCGATCCTGATTACGAACCTGCAGCACCTGTTATGCCGGAGGCAAAGACTACCTATGATGGTGGCCTGTTTTATGCCTCAAGCAATCTTTATATTTTTGAAGATATCAAGGCAACCCGTGTGGGGGATTTGCTAACAGTAGTCCTCTCTGAACAAACCAATGCAAGTAAATCGACATCATTGGAAGCGGATAAAACTTCCAGTATTGATCTTCCTAACCCAACACTTTTTGGTAAAAGTGATTACACGGTTAATGGTAGAGAGGTGTTATCAAGTAGTGCTACTGCTTCCAGGGATGTTGAAGGCGAAGGCGAGCTAACGCAGGAAAACAGTCTGGATGGAAATATTACCGTTACTGTGACGGAAAGATTGCCTAATGGTTATCTGGTAATTAAGGGTGAAAAAATGCTTACCTTGAACGAAGGCAGTGAAATAGTTCGTATTGATGGCATGGTTCGTCCAACAGATATTGATTCCAATAATCAGATTGAATCAGCCAAGATAGCAAATGCGCGAATAACCTATAAGGGTAACGGCGTAGTAAGCGACAGTAGTAAAGCCGGCTGGCTGACAAAATTTTTCATGCACGCAGTATGGCCATTATAATTTAGGGAGATCGGAATGCGAATACTATACATAATGCTATTACTGGCCATATCAAATTCAGTATTAGCTGAAAGAATAAAAGATTTAACTTCAGTGTCAGGCGTGAGAACTAATCAGCTGCTTGGCTATGGTCTGGTAGTGGGACTGGACGGCACTGGCGATCAAACCAGTCAAACACCATTTACAGTGCAAAGTCTGAAAAGCTTTTTAAATCGATACAACATAACCATCCCTCCCAATGTGAATCCACAGTTGAAAAATGTGGCTGCAGTATCCATTCATGCGGAAATGCCTGCGTTTTCAAAACCTGGTCAGACAATTGATGTCACTATTTCTTCCTTGGGAAACTCCAAGAGTTTGCGAGGTGGCAGTTTGTTGATGTCGCCACTAAAAGGTATTGATGGGAAGGTATACGCAATTGCCCAGGGTAATCTGGTAGTTGGTGGATTGGGTGTGCAAGGCAGTGATGGTTCCAGTATTACAATCAATGTGCCGAGTGCAGGGCGTATTCCGAATGGTGCAACCATTGAACGAGCCATTCCAAGTAATTTTGCATTACAGGAGCATTTATATCTGAATTTGCATACTTCTGATTTTACCACTGCTACACGTATGCAGGACCGAATAAACGAAATTATGGGTGGTGATGTTGCCAGCGCACTGGATCCAGTTACCGTAAGAGTACGAGCACCTTTCGATGCTGCCAACAGAGTGTCATTTTTATCTGAAATAGAAAACATTCGTATGAAGCCTGGAGCTGGTTCTGCAAAAGTGATTGTTAATTCACGTACCGGAACAGTTGTGATTGGTTCGAATGTGCGTGTCTCCCCGGCAGCTGTATCTCACGGCAGTCTGGTTGTCACTATTTCAGAAAATACGGAAGTAAGTCAGCCCAATGAATTTGCCGCAGTGGGTAATACCGAGGTGACGACTGATTCGGAAATAAGCGTGCAGCAGAATTCTGATCGCATGTTCCTGTTTAATCCGGGCATTTCTCTGAATGCAATCGTGAACGCAGTCAATGAAGTAGGTGCTGCACCAGGAGATCTGGTAGCCATTTTAGAGGCACTGAAACAGGCCGGTGCCCTTAAAGCTGAATTAATAGTGATTTAACGATGAGTGAAGGTATCGCATCTCTTCTATCGACTGCATCTGATACTGCCCGTTTGCGTTTGCAGGCAGGCAACGGTGAGCAGCAGGTTAATGACGAAATTTTTCAACAGTTTGAGGCGCTATTTCTGCAGCAGATGTTGAAAAGTATGCGTACTGCCTCGCTTTCTGAAGGCATGTTTCAAAGTGAACAGTCAGAGTTTTATCGTGATATGTACGATCAGCAAATTGCTACAGATCTTGCCAAAAAAGAGGTGCTGGGTATTGCAAATATTTTGAACCGGCAACTGGGTGGTGATACAGATCAAACCAGTGCTGATGAGCAGGATATTACTGCAATCTCTGCAAAAGAGACTATCCAGCACAGTGTTGGTTTAGTGCAGGAAAAAATTAATAGTAATGTTACAGGACAGGTTAAAGATAACCTTGATGATTTTGTAGGAAAGTTTGTTGCAAATGTGCAGTCTGAATCCATTCAAGGTGCTTCTGTAAATTCAGCTAGTGTAACAAAAGAAGTTAAGCCATTAGCTTTCAAGCCTGAATCACCGAATCAGTTCGTTGAGATAGCTTATGAGTATGCTAAAGCGCCAGCGGAACGCCTGGGCGTAGATGCTGAGGTGTTAGTAGCGATCGCCGCACTTGAAACGGGCTGGGGAAGTCATGTTCCCAAAGATGCGCAAGGCAGCTCGAATAATTATTTTGGAATTAAGGCCGATAATCGTTGGGAAGGTAAGCATGTTGGCAGTCAGACACTGGAGTTTATGGGTGGGGCTTTCAATGAAATTAAACAGTCATTCCGTGCCTACGATTCACTGAAAGAGTCGTTTGAGGACTATGCGGAATTTTTACTGGGAAATGAACGCTACTCATATGCACTTGAATTTGCTGGTGATGCGAGGAAATTTTTAAGTGAAATTCAAAATGCCGGGTATGCGACTGATCCAGACTATGCAAACAAGATATTGAATGTACTGGAGAACAAAGCATTCATGCAATTGCGCCAATAACATTGATAGGAAACATTTAATATGGCTGGACCATTAGATACTGCCGTAACAGGATTACGAGCTTTTCAGACAGCGTTAGCAACGACGTCTAATAATATCGCAAATTCAACAACGCCGGGGTACAGTCGTCAGGAAGTCAATTTCACGACCCTGCAACCACAAGGTTTTGGTTTTGGCTTTATCGGAAAAGGTACTCGTGTTGCAAATATACAGCGTATTGAAAGTGAATTTTTAACTGAGCAGTTACGTGCTGCTTCCACAGAAGCTGGCAGGCTTGATGCGATTAGTAATCTGGCTTCGCGTGTGGATAATTTGCTTGCAGATGGTGATGGCAGTTTGGCGCCATCATTGCAGAATTTTTTCAATAGCGTGCAGGATTTGTCAATTGACCCCAGCTCCAGTTCGACTCGCCAGGTAGTGTTAAGTTCTGCAGAATCGCTGGTGTCGAGGTTTTCCAATATTGAATCCCAATTGGCAGCGATCGATAGTGATATCAGGGTGGGAATAAGTGAAAACATTCAGGACCTGAATAATATCGCGACAGGTATTGCTGATTTAAATCAAAAAATTGTTGAAGCACAAAGTGTTACCTCGTCAGGTCAACGCCCCAATGATCTGCTGGATCAGCGTGACCAATTGGTACTTGAACTTTCAGAAATTATTTCAGTGAAAACTCTGGAACAGGAAGATGGTTCATTAAGCGTATTCATCGGTAATGGTCAAAGTATTGTAGTGGGTGGAAATTCTCAAACGCTGGTTGCAGTGCCTGATCCTTCTGATGCATCTGTAACACGTATTGCCTATCAGTCATTTTCCGGCAATGCAGATATCACTAATTCAATTTCCGGTGGTCGACTGTCTGGCCTGCTGGAATTTAAAAATGAACAACTGGGTTCTATAAGAAATGAACTGGGGCGTATAGCAACAGTGCTGGCAGGTACATTTAATGAACAACACAATGTTGGTCAAACATTAACAGGCGCGATTGGCACAGATTTCTTTGCTTCTGGCCCTGTAGAAGTGATTGGTAATACAAATAATACTGGCAGTGCCAGTGTAACCGGAACCATTACAGACTTTAGGGCGCTGACATCATCCGACTATAGTCTTAGTTACGATGGTGCAAATTATACACTCACTCGACTGGATGATGGTGTTACCACTGTGTCAGCAGCCAGCTCATTCACAGTTGATGGTGTGCAGATAGATGTTGGTGCAGGTGCAAATGCAGGTGATCGTTTTTTAATTCGTCCCACGAGACAGGGTGCCAGTCAAATCGATGTACTGGTTACTCGTACAGATGACTTTGCAGCCGCTTCACCCGTTAGAACAAGTGCACAATTAAATAATCTGGGCGATGCCGCTATTAGCCCTCCCCAGGTGCTGGATATTACCAATCCGGATCTGACTGACACGGTAGAGATTCGATTTAATACGCCCGCGACAACTTTTGATATTTTCAATGTTACTGATGGAGTCAGTATTGCTGCAGGTGTCACCTATACAAGTGGAGCAGACATAGACTTTAACGGCATACGTGTAAACATCGAAGGACCTGTGCAGAATGCTGATGTTTTCGTCATTGAACGCAATACCAGTGCTGTGTCTGATAATACTAATGCAATTGCTTTAATTGGACTGCAAACGGCCGATACCGTAGGAGGGAGTAGTAGTTATCAGGAAACCTATGGTGGTCTGGTTGGCAGAGTGGGAACAGTTACTCGCCAGGCAGAATTAAATAGCAACGCTCAAAACAGGCTGCTGGAAGATTCAGTCCAGGCCAAAGAAAGCGTCTCGGGAGTAAATCTGGATGAAGAAGCTGTGAATCTGACTAAATTTCAACAAGCCTATCAGGCAGCAGCACAAGTCATTGCTGCCAGCGATGAATTGTTTCAGACGTTATTGAGTGTAGTTGGGAGATAAGATATGCGAATTTCAACGTCGGTATATTACCAGCGGGCTGTACAGGATATTCAGGAGAATCTTTCTCAGATTGCGGGCTTACAGGCTCAGGTTGGCTCTGGTAAAAAGTTATTGCGTCCATCGGATGCGCCGGCTGAAGCAGCGCGATCTGTAGACCTTAATCAGGCGATTTCACGCCTGGATCAGTTTGAGCGCAATCGTGGCTTCGCTAATCAACAGTTAGGCCTGATGGATGCTACTTTGACAAGTGTTAACAATAATCTGCAGCGTATTCGGGACCTGACTATTCAGGCTAATTCCAGTACACAGACAGATGAAACCAGAAATATTATTAAAACTGAAATTAACCAAAGACTGGAAGAACTGCTGGACTATGCCAACACCAGAGATGGCAATGGCGAATACTTATTCTCTGGCGGTAAAGGTAAAACCAGGCCATTTACACTGACACCGGGAGGTGCTACTTATAATGGTGATCAGTCGCCATTAAATTTACAAATATCTTCCAATCGGGTTGTCGATATTGGTGAGTCTGGTTATGAGGTTTTTCAGAAAATACGCAATGGTAATGGTTCATTTTCAACGAATGTGAGTGTGGGTAACACGGGTGGAGGTACAATCAGTGCAGGCAGTGTGGTTGATAATGCCAGTTTTTTACCGCATGACTTTAGAATTGTATTTACGTCGGCGACTACTTTTGATGTGGTGAATGACACAACTGCTGCAACCGTATTATCTGCGCAACCCTATACAGGTGGAACATCCATTAGCTTTAATGGCATTGATGTGTCTGTTTCCGGTGAAGTCAATGCGGGTGATGAATTTGTAGTCCAGGCGAGTCGAAACCAGGATGTGTTTACAACAATCTCCAATCTTATTAATACACTGGAAATCTCTCCTTCTGGTCCGTCGCAGGAAGCCGAATTACAGCAGGGGTTGCAGAATGCGTTGGGTGACATCGATCAGGCGATAGGTAATATTCTTAATATAAGGACAACAGTGGGTACACGCCAGAACTCACTGGACTCTGCAGATACAGAGTCTTCAAGTGCAAAGCTTGTGTTACAACAGACCTTGTCAGAAGTAGAAGATCTGGATCTGGCAGAAGCCATCAGCCAGTTAACGTTTGAAATCACCTCGCTGGAAGCGGTTCAGGCAACTTTTTCACGCGTGCAAAACCTGAATCTGTTTAACTTCCTGTAAATATTATTTTCATGACCACTCGTCATGAAATGCTTTCCGATGGTCAAATCTCCATTAAAGAATTTCTTATCTGTGAAATCAGAAAATAAAAAGTCAATATAATTTCTTATCCGTTTATCACTTTTTTTATCAAATTCCCTTAAAGATTTTTTTTGCAGTGCCGATACGTTTGACAATGGCAACGCGGGAGCACTTAAGCTCTGCAGAGTCGGAGTGTTTCCTGTTAAGGAAAGAAACTTTTTAAAGGAGCTGGTAAAATGCCACAAATTGTAAATACAAACTTATTCTCGTTGAATGCTCAACGAAACCTAAACGAATCGCAGAATGCATTGGGGACTTCCCTACAGCGTTTGTCATCTGGTCTTCGTATTAATAGTGCTAAAGATGATGCTGCAGGACTAGCAATTGCAGAGCGATTTACATCTCAAATTCGAGGTCTCAACCAGGCAATTCGAAATGCGAATGACGGTATTTCATTTGCACAAACAGCTGAAGGTGGTTTGAGTACATCAACTAGTGCCTTGCAACGTATTCGTGAGCTGGCCGTACAGTCTGCTAACGATACAAACTCTGCATCTGATCGCGGTGCGATCAATAATGAGGTACAACAGCTAATTGCAGAAGTACGCCGTATCGCAACTACTACCCAGTTTAACGGACAAAATGTTCTTGATGGATCTTCTTCAAGTCTGAGCTTCCAGGTTGGTGCCAATCAAAACCAGACAATCTCGGTTGATGGTGTAGATGCGCGTTCTGATGTTCTGGGTGCGAGAGTTTCATCATCAGGTTCAATTGACCAAACAGGTATTGATGCTGCTATTGCAGCAGATAACCTGGTGATTAATGGTATTTCAGTAGATCTGTCAGGATTGTCTGCTGGTGATTCAGTGAATGATATCGCGCAAGCAGTTAATGAGGTGACATCTTTGTCTGGAGTGTCTGCCCAACGGGCAACCACGGTACTCACAGAAGATTTAGCACAAACTGCAGGGACTGCTACTATTAATGGTGTATCGGTAACATTGCTAGCGGGTTCATCAACTGCAAACAGGGACGCTAACGTTTCAGCAATTAATGCATTAACGGGTCAAACAGGTGTAACCGCGGCTGCAGGTGCTGGTAATACATTAACACTTTCCAATTCGGACGGTACCGATATTGTTGTTGCAGGTGGCACAAACCTTGGTGGTGCGGCTGAGACATACAGTGCCGGTCTTGTATTAGCGGGTAATGTAGGCCAAGCCTATACTGCAACTGGTACATTTGCTGTGCAAGGTTCAAGTAATGGAGTGGCTGCAACTGCCTTGGGTGCATCTCAAACAGACCAGTCTGTGACTAACACTAATGTGTTAACACAGGCGGATTCAACTGCAGCGCTGCTTACTCTGGATTTTGCATTAAGCCAGGTAAACACTTTGCGATCTGAGTTGGGTGCGGTTCAAACTCGTTTTGAATCTACAATTTCAAATCTGCAAATTACTTCTGAAAACCTGACAGCTGCACGTTCAAGGATTCAGGATGCTGATTTTGCAGCTGAAACTGCTGAACTTACTCGAGGACAGATTCTACAACAGGCTGGTTTATCGATTGTCGCCCAGGCGAACACATTGCCACAGTCAGTATTATCTTTACTTCAGTAATATAGGTTTTGTGCTCGGTCATGGTTGGCCGAGCACAATTTTAAAGGTCAAATAAGAAGGTATTAACGATGACGACTGATGTGACATCCTTAGGTGGAATTGCACGACCGCAGTCCAATTTGACAAGTGTAAATCGGACGGCAGGAAATGTGGTCGCGATTAATGCGCAGGTATTTGAGAAACAGGAATTTGAACAAAAACCGACGACTACTGCAGATATTATGAAGGCAGCAAAGCAGGTCAATGACATTGTAAAACAGCTGGATCGTAATCTTGAATTTACGGTGGATGAGTCAAGTGGAAGAGTCATTATTACCGTGCGTGAGCCGGAAACCGGCAAAATTGTCCGCCAGATACCACCAGAGGAATTACTTGTTATTGCCAAACTTGTGAGAGAAAACTTCGATAACGCGCCAGTTCCCACTGGAATTATATTAGCTGACGAAGGGTGAACCGAGTCGGCATTATCTTTGCAAGCATATAAGTCAATATATTCACAATCACAGATTAAGGAATTAAATGGCTGGTTCTATTACATCACTTGGCGTTGGATCTGGAATTGATCTTGAAGCGCTAGTCAACAATTTACTTGCTGCTGAGTCAAGACCTATACAATTACTTCAGGTTCGCCAGGGAAACCTCGATGTAAAAATCAGTGCATTTGGGCAGCTACAGGGATCTCTATCATCATTTCAAACGTCTGTTAGCGCACTGTCTTCGTCGGATGCGTTTAGAGAGGTTACTGCTTCATCCAGCGATGATTCAATTTTTACAGCCACTGGAACGCAATCAGCAGTGAGCGGTTCTAATAATGTTGAGGTGACCCAGTTAGCCCAAAATCACAAATTAGCCACGCAAAGTTTTACCAGTGCTACAGAGGTCATTGGTACCGGGCAACTGGCATTTACAGTAGGTGACGAGAATTTCACTGTCGATATCACGGATGAAAATAATACGCTTGAGCAAATCCGTGATGCGATTAATGCAAGCAGCGGTAATACAAGTGTTCAGGCCAGTATTATCAATATAGATGAAGGTAGCAAACTTGTCCTTACTTCAAGTGAATCTGGACTCGCGAATGAGATTGAATTGACTGTATCTGACGATGATACGACATTATTAAACCCGCTTGGTGACACTGATGATGCGGGGCTTTCGCGTTTGTTGTTCGGAATTCAGGAACTTGATGCGGCGCAGGATGCGACACTGAATGTTGATGGCTTTGCTGTAACTCGTAGCACAAATGAAATTTCTGACGTCATTCAGGGGGTAACGCTTAATTTATCGGGCCTTGGAACTGCGTCAGTGACAGTGTCTGAGAATCTGGGCATTGCCAGAACATCAATTGCGGCACTGGTTTCCTCTTATAACGAGCTGGTCACGACACTAAATGTGCAGGGTGATACTTCCTTATCAGGTGAAAATACATTATTAAATATTGAATCAAGAGTGAGAGGGCTGTTTTCAGATTCTTATAATGATTCATCCTCAAATATCAGTTATTTATTTCAGATTGGATTAAGTTTTGACCGGGATGGTGTGCTTAGTTTCGATGAGGAAAAATTTAACGAAGTTGTGGCAACAGATATAGACGAAATACAGAATATTTTTACCAACACAGAAACCGGTTTTATTGCATCACTGGAATCCGTCATCAAAAGCTATACAGATAGTGATGGGATTATTAGTACCAGGACAGAAGGATTAAATACAGAAAGAGCCAGACTCGACGATGACATAGAGCGCTATGAACTTCGTCTGGAAGATGTTGAAGCGAGAGTGCGTGCTAGATTCAGTTCCTTGGACGGGTTGCTTAGCAGGTTAAATTCAACGAGCTCTTTCCTAACACAACAGCTGGCAAATCTGCCAACATTAAACCAATCATAATAAAGGGACATATTAATGACTTCACTAAATTCTCATCAGGCACTGGCAAGCTATAGACAAATGGATGCTTATGGGCAGGTAGAGCAGGCAAATGGACACGAGTTGGTTCGATTGTTGCTGGAAACACTGTCAGTGCGAATTACTGAAGCTAAAAACTGTATACGAGAGGGTGATATTGTTGAGAAAATTATACGTCTGACCAAGGCGCTGGATATCCTTGATGGTTTGCGTATGTCCCTGGATATAGAGCAGGGCGGTGATATTGCCAGTAATCTTGATGACCTATACGATTATATGCAGCGACAGTTGATCAAGGCTAATGCACATAATGATGTGGCGATTCTTGATGAAGTGAAAGGTCTGGTTGAGGAAATTAAAGGTGCCTGGGTATTGATACCTCAGGAATTACGTCGATAAGTCATGTTTGGATCTCAGGAACTGCAGCAACAAATTCATCAGGCGATTGAGGCTAGTGAAAATATTATTAACTCACTACAGCGCGGAAACATAGAAGAAGCTGACAAATACGAAGGTATGCGTGCTGCGTGTGTGAGAGCGCTATCAAAATGTCAAAATTTTGAAACGATGGCACTGCCTTATAAGGATGACCTGGTGAGATTAGCTGAACTGGATAAAACCATTTTGAAGTTTAGCGAAAAGCTGCGTGACGAAGTTTTGACGGATATCCGTAAAAAACAATCCAATCGGTTAAGTCGCACACAATATGCAGAAAATCAGGGCTTGTAGAATTAAGTATTTATACCTATTGTCTGGTCAAGCCGCATTTTTTTACAATTTGTAAAATTGAGTAAGTGTCTGAATATATTCAAAAAAAATGAAAATAATTAAGTATAATTACATTGAATACATGGACTTAGAACTAAATAGCAGTTAATATTTGTCATATGTTAAGTAATTTATTAATAATTCACTGGTTTATAGAGCAAAACTAGAATATGATTTTAGTGACATTAAGATGTCGTTGGGCGTCAGAAAACCCTACACAATAATTATAATAATAAAGTGTTTGTAATTGTTATGCTGAAGGGAAATTGAACTATGAGAAGCGTCATTAAAGATCAACAGCACACACATCAGGACAGTGCTGAAAATAAAGAAGCTGTCGCTGCGAGAAGACGTCGTGGTAAATCGTTTTTAGATGGTCATAGTCATGCCATTCAAAATGTCTGTAAACTGGTTGAACACGTTGCCTCCACTAATGCCAATGTATTAATCCTGGGCGAGTCGGGTACCGGAAAAGAACTGGTTGCCAGAGCCGTTCATTCTTTTTCACAGCGTGCCAAGAATCCCTTTGTTCCCGTCAACTGTGCGGCCATACCTTCAGAGTTATTGGAAAGTGAGTTATTTGGTCATGAGAAAGGAGCTTTCACAGGCGCCATTACAGCGCATAAAGGTCGTTTTGAATTAGCACAGCATGGCACTATATTTCTCGATGAAATTGGTGATATGGACCTGCAGATGCAGGCAAAATTATTGCGGGTGCTGCAGGAAAGAGTCTACGAGCGCGTGGGCGGAACGAAGCCCATACAGGCCGATGTTCGTATAGTTGCGGCTACCCACCGTAATCTGGAAGAAATGGTCAACAGTGGCGAGTTCCGTGAAGATTTATACTATCGCTTAAACGTATTTCCAATTGATATGCCGCCACTGCGCAGACGTGTTGAAGATATTCCCGCGCTTATTTGCGCAATCACAGATCGATTGAAAAAAGACAATGGTGCCAACTTCTCATTGACTAATGACGCAGTCAAAATTCTGGCCAACTATCCGTGGCCTGGTAATGTGAGAGAATTATCAAATTTAATAGAACGACTGAGTATTCTCTACCCAAATAGCTCTATCGACTCACTGCAGTTACCTGAAAAGTTACGTAATAAAGCTTCTGTCAATAATACTTCGTCAAATAATGAAAATAGTGAAGTAGAACTGATAGAACAGCTGGTAGAACCATTTATAGCAGAACAGCCAAATGACGCTCTTCAATCCTATGGGCACCTGCCTGATGCAGGCTTTGACCTCAAAAGCTATATAGGTGATCTGGAAGTGCATTACATTAGAGAAGCCTTGGAAGCATCTGACGGTGTAGTGGCGCAAGCCGCTAAACTACTGGGTTTGAGAAGAACAACACTGGTAGAAAAGCTGCGTAAGTACGGAATCCAGCGATAAATTGACGGTATTTTGGCGTCAATTTTCAATAACCACTCTAAGCTATTAATTTCTATAGAAAAATATATTTAGGCACGCCGTTTGCTTACTGATAGTTAACGTGTAGTTTTATCTGCATACAACTGAACAGTAGAAGTAAACAAAAGGGCGTGCATCATGAACGCAGTATCTAATTTATCAAATGCAGAATTGCACTCTGCATTTGAGCGGTTCAATCAGATATCAGAGCAATTTACTCACGCCTATCAGGATCTTGAAGGGCGCTTCAAACAGATCAAGTCTGAATTGTCAGACACCAAAGCGAAACGTCTATTAGAGCTGGCAGAAAAAGAGCAGTTGGCTAATAGAATGCATTTACTGTTGATGGCGTTACCAATGGGAGTAATGGTCATCGATAGAGATGGTATTATTCGTGAATGTAATCAATCTTCTACCGAGTTATTAAATACACAGCTTCATGGCAGGTTGTGGTCCGATGTTTTAAAACAGCTATTTCCTGAACAATCTCAAACTGATGTAAGCAGCATTAATATTAATGGGCGAAACATTCATTTTTCATCAAAATCCATAGCCGGATCCAAAGACTTACTAGTGTTAGTCAATGACGTCACCGATCCAGTGACGTATATCGATAGCGTCAAAAGAAAAGAGCGCCTGGCTTTTCTGGGGAATGCCATTGCTTCTATAGCACATGATATACGCACGCCACTAGCAACGTCATTTTTGCACCTGTCTAATTTAAATAGAAAATTAAAGGACAATAATCACGATGACTACGTGAGAGTCGTCGATAAGGTCAGATATAACCTGAAAACACTGGAAAATACTATTAATAGCATGCTCATTTATGCAAAGGGTGGTGCTGATACATTCGAGTTAATGGAGTGTAAAAAATGTTGTGAATTGATTTCGACAGATCTGGCTGACTTGTTTCCACGTGTGACATTTATAGTACATGTGCAACAAAAGTTAGAGGGTCAATATATAAAAGCAAACTTCAATGCATTGATGACGTCGTTTAGAAATTTAATAGCAAATTCGCAAGCAGTCAGTAAGAAAGATGTAGTGATTAAAATCAGTTTTCTTATTGATAGCAAAGGTTTTCTAAGTATTAAAATTGCAGATAATGGCCCAGGTATAGAAGAGGCAACAATAGATAAGATATTTGAACCATTCTTTACAGCCAGAAAAAATGGTACAGGCCTTGGGTTATCAATTGTCAGGTCAATTGTTGAATCCCATCATGGAAAGATCATGGCTGAAAATATCGAAACAGGTGCTTTGTTTGAAATACAGTTGCCTTTAGAACATCAGGAATGGAAGTCAGAAATTGGATTGAGTCAATAAAATGGCTAATGACAAGGAGGAAATAGTGTCAAAAATAAATATTCTTCTCGTAGAAGACGATAGTGAATTATTGCAGGCGTTAGTCGATACACTGAGTGTTGGCGACTATTACGTGCATGCTGTGAATACACTGGCAAAAGCCAAAGAATGTCTGGATAACAATAAAATTGATTTAATTGTTAGCGATGTAAATTTTAATGAAGATGATAAAAAATATTCGTTACATACGGGTCTGGATTTTCTTAAATATACTCGCGAAAATTCAATGCAAATACCTTTTGTTTTAATGACAGCTTATGCAACTGTTGATAAGGCAGTTGAGGCTGTAAAGCTGGGCGCGATTGATTATCTGGTGAAGCCATTTGAAGCAGAACAGTTAATTAATGTTGTGCAGAAAAATGTCCAGGTGCAAAAAGATGATTCAATATTTGTTGCGGTTGACGATGAGAGTGTCAGAGTCAAGCGTCTTGCAGCACAGGTGGCATCAACAGATGTTTCTATACTCATTAATGGTGAAAGCGGCACAGGTAAAGAGGTGTTAGCCAGCTATATCCATCACTGTTCTGCGAGAACTAATGGACCATTCATTGCCATAAACTGTGCAGCCATTCCTGAAAATATGCTGGAAGCAATGCTGTTTGGGTATGAGAAAGGAGCATATACAGGTGCCCATACGTCTAATCCAGGCAAGTTTGAGCAGGCCCAGGGAGGGACACTTCTGTTGGATGAGATTTCGGAGATGGATATTGCACTGCAGGCCAAATTGTTACGCGTGTTACAGGAAAAGCAGGTTGAGCGTCTGGGAGGGAAAAACATTATAGACCTGGATGTCAGAATTCTTGCTACTACGAACAGGAATATTAAAAAAGAAGTTGAAGAAGGTAGATTCAGGGAAGATCTGTATTATCGACTAAGTGTTTTTCCAATTAACTTAAAACCTTTAAGAGAGCGCAGGGACGATATTTTGCCGATTATTGAATCGTTATTGTATAAATATAGGGATATTTCAGGTTACGTCACTATAAATGATAAGGCGAAAGAAAAACTTATTTCGTATCGATGGCCAGGGAATGTAAGAGAACTGGACAATGTTATTCAAAGGTCCATAGTCTTGTGTAATGGTCAGACAATTTTGCCGGAACACGTATATATCGATGAATCCCAAGAGGATGAAATGATTGTACAGCCCGAAAATAATTTAAAAGAGAATGAAAGAAGTTTGATTCTGCATGCATTAAAAGAGGGAAAAGGAAGTAGAAAGCATGCGGCAGAACAGCTTGGTATTAGCCCGAGGACACTACGCTACAAACTGGCTAGACTTAAAGATGAAGGTGTGGATGTGCCTTCAGCATATGGAATGGCATAAGGAGAAAAATTTATGGATAAAATAAATTCTAATGAACTGCTTAATCAACTGCAGGTGCTGGCGCGAAAAGTTCAGGAAGCAAATACGCAAAATTCAGCAGGTAATGAGGTTTCTCAATCAAGTCAATTTTCAGAATTGATGAAAAGCTCTATTGATAAAGTTAATTCACAACAAATGAAAGCGGGAGAAATGACTAAAGCCTTTGAGATGAATGACCCAAATGTTCCACTTTCATCGGTAATGATAGAAATGCAAAAAGCGCGGGTGTCATTTGAAGCACTCAAGCAGGTTCGTAACCAGTTAGTTGATGCGTATAAACAAGTAATGAATATGCCATTGTAATTATTATATAAACAAAAGAATTATCAAGAAATTGAAAGAGGACGGTCATGGAAGGCGAAGTTAGTATTCAGCAGAACTCTGAAATGCCTGATAAGGCAATGCGTATTACAAAAACAATCATCTCATCGGTGAGTATGTTGTTTGGATTGGCAGCAGTCCTGGCGCTAAGTGTGGCAGTCATAATGTGGGCATCTAAACCAGAGTACTCGCCCATCATGGATAATATTTCTGACAGTGATATAGGTGCGATAACAACAATTTTGGCTGCTAATCAAATACCCTATAAAGTTGATTCCAAGTCCGGAAATTTGCTGGTTGCGAATAATCAAAAGCAACAGGCACGTATGTTGATGTCAGCCGAAGGTCTACCCAATTCAAGTCCCATGGGATATGAGTTGCTTAAGCAAGATACTTCTCTGGGGACAAGCCAGTTTTTGGAAACAGCACGTTATCAACACGCATTGGAGACTGAACTAAGCCGATCTATTTCTTCTATGAGAAATATAGAAAGTGCCCGTGTTCATTTGGCTATGCCAAAAAGAACTGCTTTTATGCGTAAAAAAGATCGCAGTAGTGCATCTGTGATGGTTAAGGTATCTGGTGGTCGAAAACTGGAAAAAAACCAGGTCAGTTCTATTGCCTATCTGGTTGCTTCAAGTGTTGCCTATCTGGATGTGTCTGATGTCACAGTAGTTGATCAATGGGGAAATTTACTTAACTCTACCAGTGCTGATAAGGGAATGGAACATTCCCAAAAGCAGTTTGATTACAAAATGGAAGTAGAGTCAATGTACGTTGAGCGAATTGAATCTATGTTGGCACCTATATTTGGTTATGGTCGGGTTAAGGTACAGGTTAACACTGAGATGGATTTCACGCGGGTTGAAAGTACTCAGGAATTATTTGACTCAGATCAGGAGAAGGTAAGAAGCGAACAAATTATTGATCAGCAGCAAACTGGTGGATTAGCTGGCGCAATAGGAATACCGGGTGCATTGACCAATCAGCCACCTGCAGGCGGTACTGTTGACCCACAGGGTAACCCAGAAGATGGTGCCAGCGCCGCACCCACAAATAGCAATAGGAATTCAGTACGTAATTACGAGTTAGATAAAACAATCAGACACGTTATGCAACCAGTAGGAGAGTTGAGAAGAATTACTGTCGCTGTGGTTGCAGATGACTGGGTAAAAGTTGATGAAAGTGGTACTGAAGTGAGAACTGAATTAACTGAAGAAGATTTATCATTAATTCGCGGTATCGTGAGTGAGGCGATAGGTTTCAATGCGGAGCGTGGTGACAGTGTTTCAGTCTATAACAAATCATTTCAGACAATTGCTGTTGAAGAAATGCCAGATATTCCTATATGGAAGCAGGACTGGTTTGAGTCCATTGTTAAACAGAGTCTTGCAGGCATTGCAATATTGATAATAATTTTCACGGTAGTTAAACCTACGATGAAAACACTTCAGGGAAAGCTGGTCGAATCAGGTGGAGGTTCTGGTGGTCAGTTACTGGCATTGGAAAATTCGGGTGTTGCAAACACTAATTCATCTGGATCACAACAATCTTTAACTAATAATCATCCAAACTATGTTGAGCAACTGGCAATGGCCAAACAAATGGTAGGTCAAGACTCAAAGCAGGTAGCGAAGGTTGTTAAGAATTGGGTAGCAAATAATGGCTGAAGCACTGGCAGCACTTAATGCGCCACAAAGAGAGCTGTCAGGAATAGAGAAATCAGCTATTCTGCTAATGGTGCTCGGAGAGCAGGATGCTTCACAGGTACTCCAGCATATGAGTCCTGAAGAGCTGCAACAGCTTGGCGAGGCAATGACCAGCCTTAGTGATATTACACAACATGAAATTCATAATGTGATGCTGAGTTTCTCTGATGATACTAAAAGTACGACACCTTTAGATATAGGTGCATACGATTATCTTAAGAAAGTGTTGAAAACTGCGCTAGGCAATAATAAGGCTAAAAATATTTTATCCAGAATTGTGCTGGGTCCGGATGCAAAAGGTATTGAAGTGCTTAAATGGATGAATGCGGACACCATATCTGATTTTATAAAAGATGAGCATCCTCAAATTGTGGCAACCCTGCTGACTCAACTGGATAGTGAGCTGGCGGGGAAAGTGTTAGAGAGCCTGGATTTGAAAATGCAATCAAAAGTGATCGAAAGAATTGCATTGATGGAAGATGTCAATTCAGAAGCGCTAAAGGAATTGGATGAGCTCATCGAGGATTATTTTAAAAAAGACAAGCCAGATAAAGTTCCAAGCGTTGGTGGGCCTTCAATTGCAGCCAGCATTTTGAATAACGTTAATACGTCCATCGAAAGTAAAGTGATGGAACAGATAAATAGCCGTGATAAACAGCTAGGTGAAAAAATTAAAAGTCTGATGTTCGTGTTTGATAACCTGTTAGATGTGGATGATCGCGGGATGCAAACAATTTTACGTGAATCACCTCAAGATAAGCTGGTATTAGCACTCAAGGGTGCGAGTGCAGATGTGCGAGAAAAGATATTCAAGAATATGTCCAAACGGGCGTCTGAGATGCTTAGGGATGACCTTGAAACAGCAGGTCCCGCTAAATTGTCTGATGTTGAAGATGCTCAAAAAGAAATACTTGAAGTTGCTCTTAAGTTAGCAGAAGACGGGAAAATTATGCTAGGTGGTGGCGATGATGATTATTTGTAAAATACCACTTGATAAATAGTTAAATGCATATTTTAGGTGAATTATGAGTGATGGTGGAATAACACGGTTAATATTTGAAAACAGTCAAAAAAGTACTGTCAACCAGGATCAGTTCAGTCCTAGTACAATGTTTCAGACCTCGAAGTCAAATCATGTTTACCATGATTCATTCGAAGAGGAGAAGCAGCGTGCCTTTGAACAAGGTTATCAGGATGCTGTTGCCAAGGTGCAAGCAGAATGGAATGAAAAAATTGAACTGCTCAAAACTATAACAGAGGCACTCAATAATCCTCTGAAAGATATTGATCATATAATACAGGAAAAATCAGCTGAATTAGCAATTTCTATTGCGAAACAAATTGTCAGACGTGAACTGTCACTTGATTCTGGTCAAATAGTTTCTGCCGTAAAGAAAGCGATTGAGCTAATACCTAAAGATGGGGAACAAATTAACATCTATATAAATCCAAATGATGAACACCATATTAAACAGGTATTTTCTGACGATGAAAAGTTAAGTAAATATAATTTTATTCATGATCCAACGATTTCTGTAGGTGGCTGTAAAGCCAGCACTGATTACTCGCTGGTTGATTTGACTGTAGATAAGCAAGTCGCAACGATTGCTGCTCAAATATTTGGTGATCAGAGAAATGCTGCCGGATAACTCTTACTTGTCTGCGAGAAACAGTTCATATTCACAATGGTATGAGCAATGTATGAGCAATGCACAACAACAGACGCCAATTGTACGCGGCATCTTAACGCGAATATCCGGTTTAGCACTGGAAGCTCGTGGTATCCACTGCAAAATTGGCACCCGTTGCGAGATTATTTCAAATACTGAGCAGACTATTGAAGCAGAAGTGGTAGGTTTTTCCTCAGGTGTAACTTTTCTTATGGCAATGAATAAGACGCATGAATGTTCACCTGGAATGGAAGTTCTGCCCAAAGAAGAGTTGATTGGGTTACCTGTTGGCGATGAGTTAATAGGTCATGTGCTGGATGGCAATGGCTGTTCACTTGATGGCAAAGTATTGCCAGACAACCTTGCCCGATCAAAACTCACTAATCATCCAATTAATCCATTAAAGCGAGGAATAATTAACCAGACACTGGATGTTGGTGTACGCTCCATAAATAGCCTGTTAACAATTGGTCGTGGCCAAAGAATAGGATTGATTGCACCGAGTGGTGTGGGAAAGAGCGTTTTATTAAGCATGATGACGCGTTATACCAATGCTGATGTTACCGTCATTGCACTTATCGGAGAGCGTGGGCGGGAAGTAAGTGAGTTTTTACATCACACATTAACGGAAGAATCCAGAAAGCATTCAGTGGTGATTGCCGCACCAGCAGATTACAGTCCTCTGCATAGAGTGCATGCCGCGCAATATGCCACTTCAGTTGCAGAATACTTCAGCAGCCAAGGCAAGCATGTGCTGTTGCTAATGGATTCACTCACGCGTTATGCACAAGCACACCGCGAAATTTCATTATCTGTTGGAGAGCCCCCGGTTGCAAAAGGATATCCACCTTCGGTGTTCGCAAAAATTCCTGAGCTGGTTGAAAGAGCTGGAATGAATGAAAATGGCAATGGATCCATCACCGCTTTTTATACAGTGTTGGCAGAGAACGATGATCTTAATGACCCTGTTGTTGATTCAGCGCGTTCTGTTCTAGATGGACATATTACGTTGTCACGTGATTTGGCTGAATATGGTCACTATCCTGCTATTGATATTGAGAAATCAATTAGTCGTATAATGAATAATATTGTTAGCCAGGATCATATAAAGCTCGCACAGATGTTTCGTGCTGTTTATTCAAAATATGAAGAAAATAAAGACGTCATTCAGTTAGGTATCTACAAGAAAGGCTCTGATGAAGAACTGGACGTCGCAATCGCCTTGAGAGAACATTTGATGAAGTTCTTGTCTCAGGAAGTAAGTGAACAGTCAAAAATTGAAGAGTCAATTGAAAGTCTTTCGTCATTATTTTCATTTGCCAAATCGTGAATAAAGTACAACGACTGAATAAGCTGCATAAGCTCTTGAAAATTCAGGAATATGATGTATTGGCTGAATATAAAGAACTTCAGCGCATTAATGACCAGATTAAGGCACAGATTTATGATTTGCTGAATCACAGCGCTCAATCTACCAGTAAACTTGCGAATAATTCTATTGATGTAAGTCAGCTCATTTTGGTGAGAAGGTTTAATGAAAAAATTGAACTGGTAGTTGAACAATTGCAAGCGAGGTTGACTGATAATGATAAGAACCTCGAGAGTGTGACTGATAAAATCATGCAGTTAAGAGCCAGTTTAACCTCTATAAAGCGACTTACAGGTAAGCATCAGCTAATAAAAGATTATGAAAATGAGCAGAATATTCAAAAGCAGATAGAAGAAAATATAAACTACACACTATCTACGCTAGATTGATAGATAAGCCGGATTGAAAAAGTTGGCCCGCTCTATGCAATAACTTTGGTAAGTTAATAACTACCTGATTATTGTTATGCAGTCATTTATAAGCCAGATTTCAAATTTATTTGCCAAGCAGTCGCTGGATTCTTTTGAAAACAGTGAGTTACCGAAATTTTCGGCAACGGATACAGGGTTTGGCGGCTTATTGGAGAGCTTCTCAGAAGGAAACAATACTGCAAATATTGCCGCCTTGTACGGCAATTCTTTGCAGGCTTCACACACGCCAGTATCAATTCAGATAACCCAGTTTGCGTTGACGGCACAGCCTGCTGTTGATGATGCCTCTGTTGAGTATACTGGTCAAATTGTAAGTACAAAGCTGTCAGGGAATCCTCTGGATGCACGCAATTCGCAGTACGTAAGTACTACTTCGCAGGAATATAGAACCCATAATCAGGCGTCTTATAATTCTGAACTATATAACCATTCGTTATCAAAGCAGCCAGTCACTGCTGATAATGATACTGCATTACCCGTAGCCAATAATCTATCTGCTAATAATGTGAACAGGTTTGCACGACAGGAAAATCTGTTTGATGAATCTTCAGTTAATCATCAGATTAATCCTGAGAGACAACAGGCAAACAGGGTTGGTGATACGAATTTGCTTAATCAGAATATTGCTTCAAAGTCATTGTCTGATACTAATATTCAAGATGATAAAATTGAAAATAATATTAATACCATTGTTAGTGATCGCCCGGCAGTAAAACAGGGCAACAATGACTATCTCAATGAAGGTGAGACAAAGAACGCCAGCTTGATCAATAATGTGCCAACACCTGCCAAGCCTTTACAGCAGGCACCAGCATTAGCACCTGTCGACGAAAAACTTCCTGATAACTTGGTCAACACTAATTCAGTAGCAGTAGACAATAAAATCCTGGTAACTGACCTGGAAAATCCTGAAGAATCAGTGTTACCAGTATTAAAAGATAATACTGTTGCAAAATCAGTTTTAAATGATGACAAAGCAAGCCCTCGGTCAATATCGCCTGATGTACATAAAAATGATAATGCAGTACAAAATTCAAGTGTTACAACAGCAACTGAATATGAGAGCACTGTCGAGCTGTCAAGAAGCAAAACAGAATTGGGAGCTACTAAGCCTGTATATAATCCTGTACAGCAAAATGAAGTTAATAAAACAGAGAATAATGCAAGAGATCTGGCGGGCAGAATTAAATCTGGTGCTATAGATCAGAATAATTATGCTGATAATGGAAGCCGGCCTATTCACAGAAATGATGCGAATCTGGATGTGTCTCCATTTATCGAAGGCCAAGAGATTACAAAGGATGTGAAATTGACGCCAAATAATTTAGTAGTTGATAAGCCTGGAATACAAAGCAGTATATTAACTGGACCTCTGGATATTAATCATAAAGTATCTAATCCTGAAAGGCCGACGCTACAGTTGAATTCAAGTAATGAGATCGGTAACGGAAATGATCTCGCGCAACATATTGCCTGGGCTAAAAATAACAACGCTAATAATATTAAAATTGCTATTTCTCCCGAACACTTGGGTGCTCTGGAAATAAACATTGAGAACGATGCAGATGGATTGAATATTCAGTTTGTCACGCAGAATTCAACAGCAAAAGATGCCATTGAAACATTTATGCCAAGATTAAAAGATATGCTAGAACAGAATGGATTAACTTTGCAAAATGCAAATGTTTCTCACCAGGATAAAGGGCAAAACAATAACGCCAGTTATAGTGATGCTAGCCAGCTAAATGGTGAATCTGTGACTGAAGAGAATCTTGATGTAAATAATGAAGCCATACCTGATTCGCACAGTGTGCAAACACACACTCGTTTATTAGAAGCATTTGCATAAGTTATATATAAAAGTACCAAAACCTTTCTAATTTTTTTCATATGTCAATGAGTTGGCATTTCTCTCTGGCTATGCGCCAAATTTATAACAGTCTGTCTGTAACTAACTGAAATAATTTAATAAATTAATTTGGCACATGCATTGCTAGTAGTAGTGCATGGACGCATTGTGTCTTTATTTATTTAGATAAAAGAGGTTGCAGGAATGGCTGAAGAAAATATTGAAGAAGAAACACAGGAAGGCTCCCAGGGAGATTCGAAAAAGAAGCTGATTGTGATGATAGCAATCGGAGTTGTTGCATTAGCGTTAGGTGCAGGCGGAGCAATATTTTTCACAGGGGGTGATTCTTCTGATGTTGAAATGGTTGAAGAAGAACCAATGATGGAAGAAGAAATGCCTGAAATGTCTTTTTATCATGAATTGCATCCCGCATTTGTTGCTAACTTCACTGGAAAGTCCAAAAAAAATTATATGCAGGTTTATGTTGTTGCTTTATCTCATGATGAATCAGTAATTGATGATCTCAAGTTACATATGCCAGCCGTGAGAAATGACGTATTGATGACGCTCAGTAAAACGACTAGTGATGAAATTGAAACTGTGGAAGGTAAAGAAGAACTTCGAAAAAAAGTACTAATGAGAATAAAAGAAACCATGAAAACGAAAACAGGTAAAGACGGGATAGAAGATATTTATTTCACTAAATTTGTGGCGCAATAAATCATGTCTGAAGAAGAAATACTAAGTCAGGAAGAAATGAGTGATCTTACCGGGAAAGGTGGCTCTGATAAGTCATCCTCGAAAGAAGAGTTGTATGATCAGGGAGAGGTGCTGCCTTACGATTTCAAACAGCCTGAGCATACAAAGCAGTCACATTTTCCAACTCTGCAAATTATCAATGAAAAGACTGCGTTGGAATTGCGCGATAAATTAGAACTTATGCTACAGCAGAAACTGGAAGTGGTCGCACAGGAAGCGCATATCAATAGATTCGGTGAATTTGTACATTCGCTAAGTGTGCCTGTCGATATCAAGAAGATTAATGTCCCTGAATTGAAAGGTAGTTTTTTAATCTGCTTTGACGACGAATTAATCAATTCAGTTATTGAAGGTTATTTTGGCGCACCTGATATGGGTAAAAATATAACATCAGCTGAAAAGAGTGATGATGACAATGAGGAAAGCGAAAAGTCAGCAGAAGAAACAGAAGACTCTGAAGTATCACTGAGTGAGATTATAGAGAAAGAAGAATTCACAAATGCAGAATCTAGAATAAGTCAAAAGCTATTAAATTATGTGCTTGAAAGCATGAGTGATGGTTGGCAGTTAATGGGAGACTATTCTTTTAATTATGAGAAGACTGAAAATAATCCACGCCTGTTAAACCATCTGGATCATGATGAACTCATAATTAATATTAACTTTGATCTGAAAATAAGAGACAAGGTTAATGTGATCAGAATCGGTATGCCTTACAAAATGCTGGATAAAGTAAAGCATAAGCTGCGCAGGGTAGTACAAAATATTCAGGAAGCAAGTGATAAAAAGTGGTTGGCAAAGTTTTACGACAAAATGCAATCTGTACCAATGGAGTTGACTGGTGAACTTGGTCGAGTGGTATTGCCAGTGAATAAATTAATCGAACTTAAAGTGGGCGATACTTTGAAAATACAAAAGCCTGAAAGTATCACCTTGTATGTAAACAAGACTCCTATATTGACAGGTCAGTTGGGAGAGTTGAATGGTCAAACAGCAGTCCAAGTAAATAACTGGATTAAGCCTGAAGTGAGAAAATAATAAAGGGATTGTTATGAGTGAAGTAGATCAAGGGGTAAATGTGGAAGCTAACCAGGTAGACTCGCCAGACGAGAAAATTCTTGATGCAGCCAGTATAGACAGCAATCCAAATCTGGATGTGATACTAAATATACCAGTTCAGGTTTCATTAGAGCTGGGTAAGGCAAAAATGGACTTAAGAGAACTGTTGCAGTTGGGTCAAGGTTCAGTGGTAGAGCTGGAACGCGCGATTGATGAGCCACTCGATGTGCTTGTCAACGGGGCATTAGTGGCCCGTGGTGAAGTGGTTGTGGTGGATAACAAGTTTGGTATTAGATTGACTGATATTGTTAGCCCTGAAAAACGCGTCAAAACATTCAGTGGTTTATAAGAAATGAAATCTGTTTTAATAAAATCACTTTTGATGCTTGTGCTAAGTAATATTTACATGTCAACTAGTTGGGCGCAAGACTCAGCCGTTGGTTCATCTCTTGGGTCGTATTCCTGGGAGGCAATGAAAGTCATATTGTCATTGGCATTTGTATTGCTGATATTTTATTTGCTGGTTAATGCATTTAAAAAATATACTGGAGTATCTGTTAAGTCTAATGCATCTGTTCGCATTTTAGGTGGGTTGACATTAGGCGGTAAAGAAAAGGTAGTTATTCTACAGGCTGGCAATGTAAATTTTCTATTAGGTGTTTCTGGTTCGGGTATCAGTAAGATTCATCAATTTAAAGATGATGAGTTTGATATGTATGATGGCGAGAATAAACATCCCATTAAATTTAATCAGCAGATCGAAAAAATTCTAGGCAAGAAAACATTATGAAGACTTTATCTGTTTTTATAATATTTTTTCTATCCAGTTCGGTCTATGCTGCGCCAGGACTAGAGGCGTTAACGGTAGAAACAACGGTTGATGGCGATCAAAAGTATTCGCTGAGTTTGCAAGCGCTGGTGTTAATGACTGCGCTGAGCTTATTGCCGGCAGCATTGTTAATGATGACCTCATTCACTCGAATTATTATCGTTTTAGCTATTTTAAGGCAGGCATTAGGAACAGCGCAGACTCCTTCCAATCAAATCATATTGGGTTTGGCTTTGTTTATTACCATTTTTATTATGTCTCCGGTATTGCAGGAGATTAATGTTACGGCTGCGCAACCATATTACGCTGAAGAAATTTCTGCTGATCAAGCCATAAAACTGGCCAAGAAACCAATTATGGAATTTATGATGGCTCAGACCAGAGAAGACGACATTTCAATGTTCATTGAAATGTCAGGCATGGAAGATATCAATGGACCAGAAAATGTACCTTTGACTATATTATTACCTTCGTTTGTCACGAGTGAATTAAAAACAGCTTTCCAAATTGGATTTTTGATATTCCTTCCGTTTCTTATTATTGATTTAGTCGTGGCTAGTGTGCTGATGTCAATGGGTATGATGATGTTATCTCCGTTGATTATTTCACTGCCATTTAAGTTGATGTTATTCGTTATGGTCGATGGCTGGTCAATGATTGTTGGTAGCCTCGCATCTAGTTTCTTGTAAATACTATGACTCCTGAATCCGTACTAGATTTAACCCAGAATGCAATGTGGACCGCTGTGATTGTTGCCGGTCCAATGTTAATGGTGGCTTTAGCTGTTGGTCTGGTAATAGGCATGTTCCAGGCAGCGACACAAATTAATGAAATGACACTGAGTTTTATACCAAAACTATTCGCACTATTTTTAACGATAGTCTTTGCAGGGCCATGGCTTTTGTCAACATTGATGAGCTATACGCAACAATTAATACTCAGTATTCCAAATGTGATTGGTTGAAAAAATGCAAGCCGCCTATCTAATTAATTATCTCAGTGACTTCATGTGGCCTTTTGCCAGAGTGACAGGATTGTTATTGATTGCCCCTTTAATAGGAAGTTCTTATATTCCTGTATATATAAAAATCCTGGTCGCGACTGCAATCACAATTTTTGTATATCCATTGGTTAAATTTCCCTCTGATGTTGATCCCTTGACAATTCAGGGTGTGACTATGCTGGCCCAACAGTTAATGATTGGTTTAACGATAGGCTTAATCATGCAGGTGGCATTTAGCGCTATTACAATTGCCGGGGAAAATATTGCCTTAACAATGGGTCTTGGTTTCGCTTCGATGACTGATCCTGCCAATGGTGTAACTATTCCAGTTGTCAGTCAGATAATGACTGTATTTGCTTCATTGTACTTTCTTGCGTTGAATGGACACATTGCTTTAATTGAATTGCTGATTAACAGTTTTATTAATTTACCGGTTGATGGGTTTTTTTCTCTAAATACTGCCATGGCTGTTGTTGAATGGGCGAGTCGTATGTTTATTGGTGCGTTGCTCGTTTGCATACCTGCTGTTACAGCATTGCTGGTGGTCAATATCGCTATGGGACTGATGACTCGCGTGGCACCTCAAATGAATGTGTTTTCTGTGGGATTTCCACTCACGATGATGCTTGGATTTATATTCATTGCCATTAGCATTCCTATGGCAATGCGAATATTTCAGGACTTACTCGAACGATCGTTTGAGTACATTAATATTATTTTGAGCTGATGGAATAAATTATGTCAGATAACACATCAGATCAGGAAAAAACCGAACAACCGAGTTCCAAGCGACTCCTTGATGCCAAGAAGAAAGGTCAGGTTCCACGATCGCGAGAGTTGAGCGTTACTATCGCGAGTTTAGGTGGAGGATTACTGTTTTTATCTTCTATGGGTGAAATCCAGAGAGCAATTGAGAGCGTTTTTGATAAAAGCTACTCGATCACTAATCGCAGTATGTTGACTAATCAGTATATTCTTGATGTGTTCGGCGCGACCTTTACTGAAGTGTTAATGAGTTTGTCCTTTATGTTTATGTTTTTGCTGGTGATTGTTATTGCTGGTCCTGCATTAATTGGGGGCTGGTCTTTCAGCCTTTCATCACTCAGCTTTAAAGCATCCAAGCTTAATCCCCTGAGCGGATTTAAACGTATGTTTGGAACGAATGGATTGATTGAGCTAATCAAATCAATTATGAAGGTAATCCTCGTCGCTGCAATATCTTATGCTTTTATTACTTCATATCAGGATGAATTTCTGGCGCTGGCAAGCGAACACCACGATAAGGCTATTATTCATTCTGTAACAATTGTTATTAGTAGTTACTTATACATTGCCCTGGGTTTGATTGTGATTGTTGGCATTGATGTCCCTTACCAGTTATGGAATCACAAGAAACAGCTGAAGATGAGTCTGCAGGAACTCAAGGATGAATATAAAGAAACTGAAGGTAATCCCGAATCCAAAGCACGAGCACGTAATCTTCAGTATGAAATTTCACAAAGAAAGATGTTGCAGGAAGTGCCTAATGCTGACGTTATTATAGTTAACCCAACCCACTTTAGTGTCGCGCTACGTTATGACACCATTAAAGATGCCGCACCGATACTGCTGGCCAAGGGAGTCGACAATATGGCTCTCAAAATCCGGGAGATTGCAACCAAGCATGACATTCCTGTGTTTACTGCGCCATTGCTCGCGCGTGCGATCTATCACACAACTGAGCCTGATAAAGAAGTGATATCAGATTTATATATTGCTGTCGCCAAAGTGCTTGCCTATGTCTTCCAGTTGAAGAACGCAAAACCGGGCAATTATCCCAAGCCTCCAACTGATTTAACTATTCCTAGAGAATATAGGAAATATTAAATATGACTTTATTTAACATGATTAGGGCATTTATTAAAAACGGGTTGGGTACACCAATTCTGTTAGTCATGATGTTGATGATGTTAATTGTACCAATTCCACCGTTTGGCCTGGATGTCTTGTTTACATTTAATATTACGCTTTCACTAATCGTGATTCTGGTAACAATTTATACAATGCGGCCACTGGATTTCGCCGTGTTTCCTACAGTGTTACTGATAGCGACTATGATGCGTTTGGGTCTTAATGTCGCCTCGACACGTGTGGTATTAATTGAAGGTCATACCGGGTCTGATGCTGCAGGTTCGGTGATTCAGTCATTTGGCGATTTTGTAATTGGTGGGAATTATGCTGTAGGTATTGTTGTCTTTGCCATTCTGATCATTATCAACTTCGTTGTTGTTACTAAAGGTGCGGGACGTGTGTCTGAAGTCAGTGCACGTTTCACACTGGATGCAATGCCTGGTAAACAAATGGCTATTGATGCGGATCTTAATGCGGGACTGATTGATCAACAGCAGGCAAAAGCGCGTCGCGAAGATATTTCTAATGAAGCAGACTTTTATGGTTCTATGGATGGTGCCAGCAAATTTGTCCGTGGCGATGCTATCGCAGGTATTTTAATTGTATTCATTAATATTGCTGGCGGATTGATTATTGGCATGGTCCAGCATGATCTATCACTTGAGGTAGCAACGCAGAATTATTTGCTGTTAACAGTCGGGGATGGTCTTGTCGCACAAATTCCTTCGCTTTTGCTTTCAACGGCGACGGCAATCATTGTTACGCGTGTTTCTTCATCCCAGGATATGAGTAAACATGTCATTACGCAAATGTTTGACGACAAAAGAGCGTTAGGCGTATCAGGTGCAATTATTGGTGGCCTGGGGTTGATTCCGGGTATGCCGAATGTTGCCTTTTTAACATTAGGTGCAATCGCGGGTGGTACTGCTTACTGGTTGAATATTAAAAAGGCAAGGCAGGAAGTAACGGTAGCTGATGATGTTGAACCACAGGCACCCAGTGAAGAGAACGCAGATATTAGCTGGGATGATATGCAGTCAGTTGACAAGATAGGACTGGAAGTAGGGTATAAATTAATCCCTTTAGTTGATAGGAAGCAGAATGGTCAACTAATGGGAAGAATTAAAGGTGTGAGGAAAAAACTTTCCCAGGAATTAGGTTTCTTGATCCAACCAGTACATATCAGAGATAACCTTGATCTTAATCCCAATACGTATCGCATTACATTATTGGGTGTTAACGAAGGTGAAGGTGAGATATACCCGGACCGGGAGCTGGCAATCAATCCTGGCTCTACAAGCAGTGAATTAAAAGGCATTAAAACAACTGATCCAGCCTTTGGCATGGATGCGGTATGGATAGAAGCCAATCAGAAAGATTATGCCCAGAGTAACGGTTTTACTGTCGTGGATCCTGCCACGGTTATTGCAACACATATTAATAAAATTCTTCGTGATCATGCGAGTTCAATGCTGGGCTACGATGAAGTACAAATGCTGCTTGATAATCTTGGCGAGAAATCACCTAAATTAGTAGAAGATCTGGTACCCAAAGCATTACCTATAGGGACCATCACAAAAGTACTGCAGAACCTGTTACAGGAAGGAGTCTCTATCAGAGACATCAGAACCATATCGGAGACTCTGCTTGATGCGGCAAATACCAGTCAAGATGCTGACGTACTAACGAGTACTGTCAGAGTTGCACTCAGGCGAATGATTGTACAAGGCATCAATGGAATGCGCGATGAACTGTCAGTATTCACAATAGATCCAAAGCTGGAACAGTTATTGCAGAAGTCAGTACAAGGGAATAGTGACGGATATTTGATGATTGAACCAGGATTAGCCGAAAAGCTGCAGAAAGGCGTTAGAGAGTCTGCACAACAGCTGCAAGCGATAGGTCTGCCAGCAGTGCTAGTCGTCTCTAAAGGTCTTAGAACAATGTTGTCGAAGCTGTTTTCAAATACTGTCTCTGATCTGCATGTGATTGCATATGAAGAGATACCAGAGTCAAAGCAGATAAAAATCGTTGCTAACGTCGGCGAAGAATCAGAAGCAGCAGCACCGAATATGATTGGTGTGACTGCATAATGCGAATAGAAGGGCTAATGGCACGGAGTTAAATATGGAAATTAAACGAATAAAAGAAAAATCTATTCATGATGCTATTCAAAAGGTCCGCGAGGAACTTGGACCTGATGCTGTCATCCTTTCGACGGAAAAAAATAGACACGGAGTGGAAATTATTGCCGCTTTAGACTTCGATGCAGCTGTGCTGGAAGAAAAACTGGCTGAAAAAAGTGAAAAACCGGCTGCAGAGCAAACTCTACCGCTAGTCGATGAAACGACGCTGACTAATACGATTGTGAAAAACATCGAAAAACAGTTTGCTGAACAGATGGATAAGATTACCGCAACAATTGTCAATTTCCAGATTGATAGTAATCAGGAAAGAAACAAACTATATGAAAGTCTAAATCAAAAAATTGACGCATTGTGCGTATCTGTAGAGGAAAAGTATATTGAACAGCAACGTGCGCGCTCAGAAAACTTTATAGTTTTGCAGAATCAGGTTACCCAGCTGCGCGACGATTTTGCTGACTATATAACGAGTTCGCTACCTAATGAAATGAATTCAATTATGCAGATTCATGATGATATTAGTGATTTGAAAGATGTGCTGGGGTGTCAAACAAAGCTGCTGGACTGGGCAGAGTGGGGTAAAAACAATCCCAGTGGTATATCTCTCATTTCAAAGCTGGTTAATGCCGGTTTTGGAGTTGGTTTAAGTAAAAGTGTGATGAGTAATATTAGTGATACTTCAAATATTGAAGCTGCGTGGAAAAACGCTATTGAATTGCTAACGACTGGAGTCAAGACGCCTGACATAGACGTGCAGAAAGAAGGTGGCGTGATTATGGCGATGGGACGAACTGGTGTTGGTAAAACGACCACGTTGGCAAAAATTGCAACAAAATATGTGATAGAGAACGGGCCAAATGATGTTGTGTTTATTAATCTTGATGATAAACGTGTAGGTGGGTTTGATCAGCTGGACACATATGGCCGAATTCTGAATGTTCCTGTCTATCGTTTTGACAGAGAAGCAAATATTCGAAGCATTTTGAAAATAATAAACAGCAAATCATTGGTGCTTATCGATACAGCAGGTGTGACAGAGCCAGGCAAGGAAGTAGAAGAATTTTTAAGTGCTTTGTCTAGTAATAATGTCAATGTTCATAAGTTGCTTTTAATGAGTGCAAATACACAGTTGCATAATTTAAAAGATATTATTGATTGTTTTAGAAAGTGCCAGCCAAATGGCTGCGTTGTCACTAAAACAGACGAGTCATCACAACTGGGGAATGTCATAACTGTCTCAATAGAAGATAACTTGCCAGTTTATTTTGAAACATTTGGACAGCAAGTGCCTGAAGATATCTCAGCTATTGAACCATTATCATTAATTCAAAGAGCAATAGACAATAAAAATCATCAGGGAGCACTTGCTGTAGATGATGGTTTATTACTGGAGGGACTCAATCAGCATGGAACTACAGACTAACGTTAAAACACAGAAAAATACCATTATGAATACAGCTCAATTATCTGTTGCAGAACATAAAGTACGTTGCATTGCTATTACAGGTGGTAAAGGTGGTGTAGGTAAAACCAATATATCCATAAATCTTGCGACCAGTTTTTCGCGCTTGAATAAACGTGTCATATTACTTGATGCAGACTTTGGCCTGGCAAATGTGGATGTTGTGTTAGGACTGACACCAGAAAATAATTTATTGCATGTCATTGAAAATAAATGCTCCATACAGGATATCTTACTGGATGGTCCTGAGAATATTAAGATTGTACCTGCCTCTTCCGGAGTGAAGAGAATGGCTAATCTTAATAGCCTGGAACAAAGTGGCCTGATCTCCGCATTTAGTGAAATTGGAGATCAGGTTGACGTAATGATTGTTGATACGGCTGCTGGTATTAGTGACAGTGTCATACATTTTGCCAGAGCAGCGGGTGAAGTGGTTGTCGTTGTTTGTGATGAGCCCGCGTCAATTGCTGATGCCTATGCGTTAATTAAGGTATTAAGCCGTGATTATGCAGTTAATAAGGTCAGTGTAATCTCTAATCAGGTTGAATCAAAAGCCCATGGTGAAATGTTATTTAACCAGATGTTAAAAGTAATTAATAAGTACCTGGATGTATCGGTTAGTTACCTGGGTGCAGTACCTGACGATGCATATTTAAAGAAAGCAGTCAAAAGACAGTTAGCGGTGACAAGTGCTTACCCTCGATCGCGTTCATCTGAAGCGTTTAAAGAAATTGCCAAGAAAATGAATAATAGAAAAATAGAAGAATTTTCTTCCGGGAATCTTGAGTTTTTTGCAGAACAACTAGTCAATATAAATTAACTGTAAAGTTGCTAAAGGGAAGTCAAGGATGAATGCTCACACTATGTACATGAATGTACAGCAAGAGTCATCAGCAAACGAGTTGGTTACTCGCCATGCTCCATTAGTTAAGCGGGTTGCCTACCACCTGAAAGGCAGATTGCCAGATTCGGTTCAGGTAGATGACTTGATCCAGTCGGGAATGCTGGGTTTGCTGGAAGCCGCCAGGAATTTTGACTCAACTCAAGGCGCAAGTTTTGAGACATATGCTGGAATAAGAATTCGAGGTGCTATGTTAGATGAAATCAGGCTGGGAGACTGGACGCCCAGATCTGTTCATCGTAAAGCACGTGAGATGAATCAGGCAATAAAGAAAATTGAAGACAGAAAACTGGGTAATGCGTCAGATAGTGAAATAGCAAAAGAAATGGGTGTTTCACTAGATGAATTTAACCAGATTCTGAGAAACGCATCAGTTTCGAAAATCTTTAGTATCGATGATGGAGAAGTAGAACAGGATTACAACGGTAACATGTCTACTAAAGTTCAACCCGAAACAATATATAAAAGAGAAGAGCTTGCCTTTGCGTTAGAGGGAATAATAGATGACTTGCCAGAAAGGGAACGCCTGGTAATGTCTTTCTATTACGAAGAGCAAATGAACTTAAGAGAAATTGGTGAAGTGCTAGGTGTGAGTGAATCAAGAGTATCACAAATACATGGAAAAGCGCTTATCACTATCAGATCCAAAGTTCAAAATAGTTTCGATAACATAAAATAGTAATAAAGATTGTGAGTCGTGTAATGAGAATACCATGTGAGCCAAGTGATAATAATGGAGCATACTTATGGACGACAATCGGATTAAAGCTGTTACACCTTCGCCTACTAAATTGAAATACGACCCTAAGCGTAAGGACAGTCATGAAAGAAAGAACAAAAAGCCACATAAAACCCTGGATAAACCAATCGACGATAGCGAAAACGCTATTGATGACTATGCATAAAGGAAATTAATATGGATTACACAATTACAGACAATGAGATGTTCCCTGCAAAACCATCTTTTTTTGAAAGAATGTCATCTATCTTTTCGACTACATCCTCTAACAGGAAGCATTCTTTGGATGCGCAGATAGATGGTTTACGTGCAGATTACGCGATGGCACTGGATAACTGTCAAATGATGAAGCAACATATTCAGGATTTGGAAAATAAACTGGATAATATGACGGCGACTATGAATCTGCGCCCTGAAATCAAGGATTCTGAAACTCCGTATTCAACTGCAATAGTGTTGGCAAAACGCGGTTGTGATAAACAGGAAATACAGGATGCGTGTGGAATAACAGACTCTGAGGTAGAACTGATTTTGACATTGCATAATAAAGTATACGGGCATACGTCAGATAGCGTGCTGGCTAATTAAAACTGGTATGAGCGACCTATATTTATAGATATCTGGTCAAAACTGATAATGTAATGCGAGTATTATTTATATACTCAGCTATATACATTAATTTAATGTTATGGAATATTTTGGTAAAAATACTTTAGAGCAGATTATTCTAGATTTTCTTGATAGGCAAAAAGAAAACAGGAATTTGAGCACCCAGGAACTGATTGGGAAAGTCAACAAAGTCATCGAGTATTACAGAGAATCATTGATGTATGAATTCGATGAATCAGAGTACCCGAGTACTTTAGAGATGCTGCGCGATGATGTAGTTCCAAAAACTGAGGAAAGTTAAATCATTCCATGTTTTTTGATGAAGTCAATTACTTCATCAAGGCCTTTCTCTTCTTTTAAATTGGTGAAAAGAAAAGGTTTGTCGCCTCTCATTTTTCTTGCATCACGATCCATCACTTCTAATGATGCCCCTACCATAGGTGCCAGATCGATCTTGTTGATTATCAATAAATCTGATTTAGTGATACCAGGTCCTCCTTTGCGAGGAATCTTCTCTCCTGCTGCCACGTCGATGACATAAATAGTCAGGTCTGATAATTCCGGGCTGAATGTTGCACTTAAGTTGTCACCACCACTCTCAATAAATACAAAATCCAAATTTCCAAATGTTTCACACAAACTCTCTACAGCTGACAGATTCATAGAGGCATCTTCACGAATAGCTGTATGCGGGCATCCGCCTGTTTCGACTCCGACGATTCTGTTTTTTTCCAGTGCTTCATGTCGAATCAGAAAGTCTGCATCTTCCCGTGTGTATATATCATTGGTGACAGCTGCGATTTGATAATCATCACGCATATGTATGCATAACAAACGCAGTAGGGCAGTTTTTCCGGAGCCAACAGGACCTCCGACGCCAATTCTTAGAACTTGTTTATTTGTAGTCATGGTTGTATATGTTGTAATTATGAGCGAAAAAGTCGCGTGTATTGCTGTTCATGCTGCATGCTTGCCATGATAGCACCTGGGCATGTAGCGCCTATGAGGTCATCTTCTATGCCTAATCCACTAGTCACACTTTTATCAATGTTTTCCATTAAATCAGATAGGATTAATTGCCCACTAGTTTGACCGAGTGGAACGAGTTTTACGCCTATCCCAACCTGGTTTTCACACCAGCTCCATACCAGTCCTTGAGTGGCAGTTTTTTTTTCAATTTCCCAGCGAGTGCAGGCCAGGCTGAAGGTGGTTAACAGAGAGCATTGGTTTTTCTTCCAGTGGAATGATTCTTTTAAACCCAGGTCGGCGAGTAACTTTGCTAATGCTCCACCCATCTGTGTATCTTCCAGTAGTAATTCACTTGTTTCTCGCGAAGCCAGTATGTAGTTATTCCAGTAGTCTATGTCTTCATTGCTTTGATTTAAATGTGCATCGTATAGACGAGAAAAAACTGGAATATCTAAATGTTCCAGACTATTTTCCAGTAAACCCAATATCCATTCATACAAGGTATTCCGGTCTGTGACATATTCATTATGACAAGCAGTCTCCAGTCCCTGGGAATAGGCGTAGCTGCCTATCGGTAAAGTGGGGCTGCATATTCTAAGCAGTTGCAACAGGGAAAGCTTATTCATGAGTATGTTGCTGATGACGATGAGAGTGTGAATGACTGTGTCCATGTCCATGCTGTGAATAGGCACCAGATTCCGGCTCAAAAGGTGCGGATTCTCTGCTTACACAAAGGTTCAGGTGTTCTAGCATTTCATTTAATACATGATCAAATTGGAATCTTATGTATGCAGGTTTAATTTCTAATGGTACATGACGGTTACCCAGGTGATAACTGGCACGCATTAACAGTAACGTATCTTCAGAAGTCACCGTGCTTACATCCTCGTCTGCAGAAATGATCTCAATAATTTCGCCAGTTTCTGCCTGTAATTTATCTCCACCGCGTAAAACTATTCCGCGAGGTAAAAACAGTCCAGCTTCTGTACCATTGTCCAAAAACGTATGAAGCCTTGCTTTTTGTCTGGACTCAAATGGCAGTGTTAATGTGCAACCGGCATCGGCATCTGAGTCGATTCTAGTAGAAAATTTAATCACCTTGACGGTAACTCGGGATTAAAACAGGAAGTATCGTTGTGCGAGTGCGACGACCTCTGCCGGTTCGCATGTAAGTAATTTCCCATCAGCGCGTACTTCGTATGTTTGTGGGTCCACTTCTATATTTGGCTGGTAACTGTTATTAACCATATCGCATTTTCTAATTGTTCTGGTATTACTGACAGCAACGCATTTTTTGTTTACTGATAATGTAGAGGCGATATTATTATCCAGTGCAGCCTGAGAAACAAAAGTATAACTTGTTTTATGATTGGCACTGCCATACGCCCCGAACATATATCGATAGTGTACTGGTTGTGGTGTAGGGATGGATGCGTTGGGATCTCCCATAGGTGCCGCAGCAATAAAGCCGCCTTTGATAATTAACGAAGGTTTCGCGCCAAAGAATGCCGGCTTCCATAAGACTAAATCAGCGAGTTTGCCAACTTCGACTGAACCTACCTCATGGGCAATACCATGAGTAATGGCCGGATTGATTGTATATTTAGCAATATAGCGTTTTGCTCGACTGTTATCGTTGGCAGAACTATCTTCTTCTAGTGCGCCTCGTTGCTTTTTCATTTTGTCAGCCGTCTGCCATGTGCGGCATATTACTTCGCCCACACGTCCCATCGCCTGAGAGTCCGAGGCAATCATGCTGAATGCGCCTAAATCATGGAGAATGTCTTCGGCTGCAATGGTCTCTTTACGGATTCTTGATTCTGCAAATGCGACGTCTTCAGGGATTTTAGTATCCAGATGATGACATACCATCAACATGTCCAGGTGTTCATCAATCGTATTGACAGTGTAGGGGCGAGTGGGGTTTGTACTTGAAGGCAGTACGTTGGCTTCACCGCAGGCGCGAATAATATCTGGTGCATGTCCACCCCCGGCACCTTCTGTGTGATAAGTGTGAATGGCGCGACCTTTAAATGCAGCGATAGTGTCTTCGACAAAACCTGATTCGTTAAGTGTGTCGGTATGAATAGCAACCTGGATGTCATATTTTTCTGCAACACTTAAACAGGTATCGATTGAAGCCGGTGTGGTTCCCCAGTCTTCGTGTAGTTTGAGGCCCATTACACCTGCAATGACCTGTTCTTCAAGTGCTGCTGGCAAGCTTGCGTTACCTTTGCCGAGGAATCCCAGATTCATTGGGAAAGCGTCAGCTGCTTCCAGCATTTTGTGTATATTCCACGGGCCCGGTGTGCAGGTTGTTGCATTCGTACCAGTCGCTGGCCCTGTGCCACCACCTAACATGGTCGTGACGCCAGACATTAATGCTTCTTCTATCTGTTGTGGGCATATAAAGTGGATGTGTGCATCTATTCCACCGGCTGTAATGATCTGTCCTTCACCAGCAATTGCTTCTGTGCCAGGACCAATCGCAATATCCACATTTGGTTGAATATCAGGATTGCCAGCTTTTCCAATACCGGAAATTCTTCCGTTTTTTATTCCAATATCTGCTTTAACAATGCCCCAGTGATCCAGAATCAGAGCATTGGTAATGACCGTGTCGACGACATCTTTCGAGCATAATTGACTCTGGCCCATCCCGTCGCGAATAACTTTACCGCCACCAAACTTTACTTCTTCACCGTAGGTTGCATAGTCTTTTTCAACTTCTATAAATAAATCAGTATCGCCCAAACGTACTTTGTCACCTACTGTTGGGCCAAACATTTCAGCGTAGGCTTGTCTGCTAATTTTGGTCATGACTTATCTACCTTACCCATTATTCTGGCGTTGAATCCGTAAATTATTTTGTTGCCGTCTACCTCGACTAATTCAACAGTTCTTTCCTGTCCAGGCTCAAAACGCACTGCGGTTCCTGCAGCAATATCCAGACGCATACCTATTGTGCTTTCCCGCTCAAACGTTAATGCGCTGTTGGTTTCATAGAAATGGTAATGAGAGCCGACCTGTATTGGACGATCGCCAGTGTTTGCAACCGTAATTTTGAGTTTTTTTCGGCCTTGATTGATATCAATATCACCTGTCTGTGCAATTAGTTCGCCCGGTATCATGTGTGTATTCCTGGTGTTTATGTAATAGGGTTATGAACAGTGACAAGCTTGGTGCCGTCGGGGAATGTGGCTTCGACCTGTACTTCATGAACCATCTCGGCTATACCATCCATAACATCATCCTGTGTGAGAAGGTGTCTGCCTTCTTCCATTAGTTCCGCGACTCGTTTTCCTTCTCTTGCGCCTTCCAGGATGGCACAGGAAATAAAAGCGATTGTCTCCGGATAATTTAATTTGATGCCTTTGTTTTTACGTCGTTCTGCCAGCAAACCTGCTGTGAATAAAAGTAATTTATCTTTTTCTCTTGGTGATAATTCCATACCTGTTCCTATGTAAAATTTAAGTATGCCAAATTCTGGGAGTGCTTGATTCCAGCTGGAGAATTTGTGGTCTTAATATTTTCCACAATGCCGTAAAGTAATCTTTTATTGTTTCCGCATATGCACTTAGCGCTCTTACAATAAATAAGCCATTAAGTGACGTGTAAGAGGTGTTCATATCTGTAAATTGTAGTGCGATATTGTTAATCGCTTCAAGGTTGATGGAAGCTTCATGATCTGTTGTGACAAACGTTCCAACAGATTTATATCCCTGTAGCCCAAAGCTTGCATCGAGCAGTGCGTCACCGCCGATGAGGCGATTGGTTTCCAGTAGGACGGGTTTTTTGTTTTTCCAGATTTCCAGTTTTTGTCGACATTGGCCGGCAATGAAAAATTCTTTTTGTGCGGGTAAGCCCAGGCACTGAATCTCCCAGGCAAAAAAACGATTGTTGTCAGTCAGGTTGATTCTGGTTGTTGAAGATGCATTCGTATTAGAGAAGTACACGGTTTCCTGTGGAAGCCATTCTAATATAGCGTTCTTTCCTAAATTAATTGTCTGATTCTGTCGGGCCTGTATTCCCGTACTTCGATAAAACTTGGTAGCGGCAGGAGTAGTAATTAATGCGTGAGCATTTGTATCCAGATGTGCATTCAGAGTCAGGGTATCACCTCCCACAATGCCGCCAGGTGGGTGGATTAAATATATATGACAACATCCATTGGGTTCCGGATAAAATGGTTTTTGAACCATAAGTGGACCAGAGTGCTGCTTGCTGGCGAGAATGGTTTTATTGTTTTTTTCTGCAAAAGACAAATCCAGTGTGGCTTCCCAGCTTGTCTGGTTTTGTGGTAGTTGAGCAGTTGCAACCATTGTCTTCAGTTAATTTTTAAAAACACGATAAATAATGCCTGCGATAACTAGGAATACTAATAAATATTCAATGCCTGAATGGCTGTGAAAGAGGCTTGTGTGACCGGAATGTGAAAATGCAGGAGTCGCACAAATCGTAAAGATTAATGAAAGACAAATGCTGGTTGATTTTGAATGCATAATTCTCTCCTTTATGCAGTTTTATACTTTTAAGTATTTGTCAATTAAATGGTCGTCTAATTCGGCTATTGCACCCTTGGCAACATCGCGACCTTTTTCTAATATACAGAAGTTCGATGCTACACGTCTAGCAAACGGTAACTTTTGTTCGACCAATAATACAGTGAGTCCTAATTCTTGGTTGAGTTTTTTTATAATGTCACCAATTTCATGCACTATATTAGGCTGTATGCCCTCAGTTGGTTCATCAAGTATTAATAACTCTGGTTCAATGGCGAGCGCGCGGCCAAGTGCCAACTGTTGCTGTTGTCCACCAGATAGATCTCCACCCCTACGGTGTAACATTTCTTTCAGTACCGGGAACAGCTCAAAAATAATCGCTGGCAGATGCCTGGACTTATTTGCTACTAAACCTGTATTTAAGTTGTCTTCAACGGACAGTTGTGAAAATATTTCTCGTCCCTGAGGGACATAAGCAATTTTGTGAATTGCACGTTTTTCAGCATTTAATCTGCTCATTTCTGTGCCCTTGAACTTGATAGAGCCATTGGTGACAGATTCCAGTCCCATGATGCATTTTAGTAGAGTTGTTTTACCAACTCCATTACGCCCCATTAGACATGTGACACTGCCTTCGGGGACAGTCAATGAGAGATCCCACAAGGTGTGGCTCTCTCGATAGTACTGATTAACTGAAGTCACGTTTAACATATTAATCACCTAAATATACTTCAATAACATTGCGATCATTTTGAATTTTATCCATCGTTCCCTCTGCGAGGACAGATCCCTGGTGCAGTACTGTTACTCGTTTTGCAATTGATCTGACAAACTCCATATCATGTTCCACTACTACGACAGAGTGTCTTTCTGCCAGCGACGTAAGTAATTCAGCAGTACGTTCCGACTCCTGGTGTGTCATACCAGCGACAGGCTCATCTACCAGAAGCACTTGTGGATTCTGTGTAATTAACATGCCTATTTCCAGCCATTGTTTTTGCCCATGTGATAATTCTCCTGCCATCCTGTATTTTTCAGTTTCCAGCCCTATGGTTTCCAGTGAATAATCAATTTTGTTGCGTTGATCTTCATTAAGTTTATAAAACAGATTGCTTAATATATTGCGATGACCTTCCAGTGCCAGCTGTAAGTTTTCAAATACACTGTGATTCTCAAATACAGTCGGCTTTTGAAATTTTCTTCCAATGCCTAGATTTGCAATTTCTGCCTCGTCTTTTGTAGTCAGGTCTATGTGTTCCCCGAAAAATACTTCACCTTCGTCTGGCTTGGTTTTACCAGTAATAATATCCATCATGGTTGTTTTGCCTGCGCCATTAGGCCCAATAATGCAACGTAATTCATTTTTTTCTATATACAGACTCAGTGCATTAATGGCCTTAAAACCATCAAAACTTACAGATACATTGTTCAGATATAATATGGATTCATGCTTGTTCATTATGACTGCTCCATATTTTCCTGTGATTCTTTGATTGACTTGTTTTTGAAATTGCGCGTTCTTACCTGATTGTAGATACCAACTAATCCCTGCGGCATGAATACAGTAACAAATACAAATATTGAGCCTAAAATAAATAACCAGGCTTCAGGTGCCCACGCTGTGAAGAAAGACTTGGCATAGTTGACAACAAAGGCGCCCAACACGGCGCCATATAAAGTACCGCGGCCACCAATAGCTACCCATATTACAAGTTCAATAGAGCGGATAGGGGCGAATTCACTTGGATTGATGATACCCACCTGTGGTACATATAGAGCACCGGCAACTCCTGCCAATAATGCGGAGATTACAAAGATAAACAACTTGATATGTTCATCACGGTAGCCCATAAAGCGCACACGACTTTCTGAATCCCGAATCGCCATAACAAGGCTGCCGAGACGGGATTGAGCAATATATTTGCATAATGCATAGCCGAATAGCAGAGCGACTGCCGATGTGAAAAATAGTGCGCATCGAGTAGTGTTATCCTGCAGGCTGAAACCTAAAATTTCCTTGAAGTCAGTAAGGCCATTATTCCCGCCAAATCCAAAATCGTTCTGAAAGAACGCGAGCATTAATGCATAGGTCATTGCCTGCGTCATGATAGATAAATACACACCAGTGACACGTGAACGAAATGCCAGCCAGCCGAAGACAAAAGCAAGCAGTCCGGGTGCGAGAAGCATCATCAACAGGGCCATAGGCATATGATCAAAGCCAAACCAGTACCAGGGCAGGGCATCCCAATTCAGAAATACCATAAAGTCTGGCAGTAACGGGTTGCCGTATACGCCACGATCACCAATCTGACGCATTAAATACATGCCCATGGCATAACCGCCCAGGGCAAAGAAAGCACCGTGACCCAGACTAAGTATTCCCAGGTAACCCCAGACCAGATCGACTGATAGTGCTAATAGCGCATAACATAAGTACTTGCCTAATAAAGTGACGGTATAGGTTGAGACATGCAGAACAGAATCTTCCGGTGTTAGCAGATTAAGCGCAGGAATAATGACAGCACCAAATATAATAATGACTGTAAGTACTTTGCTGCCAGTGTCGGACAGTAGTAACCGCTGTATGAGTGATTTTTCCATAATCCTAGTTGTCTGCTGAACGACCCTTCAAGGCAAACATGCCTCGTGGTCTTTTTTGTATGAATAAAATAATAAATATCAGTACGATTATCTTGGCTAATACTGCACCAGTTGTTGGTTCCAGATATTTGTTGGCGATACCCAAAGTCATTGCGCCAAACAGCGTGCCCCATAAATTACCGACACCCCCAAACACAACAACCATGAATGAATCTATAATATAAGCCTGCCCCAGATTGGGGCCTACATTGGTTAACTGACTAAGTGCGACGCCAGCGATCCCTGCTATTCCAGAGCCTAAGCCAAATGTAAAGGCATCGACCCAGTCGGTTCTTATACCCATTGCTTTTGCCATTGAACGATTTTGTGTGACCGCTCTGACTTGCAAACCAAACTTGGACTTGTTCAGTAATATCATTAACCCGGCCAGAACAGCCAGTGCAAATATAATTATGTAGAGTCTGTTATAGGTGAGAGACAAGGCTGGATTGATTTCCAGTGATCCGCTCATCCACTCGGGTGTGGAAACAGCACGATTTTGTGGTGAAATAAGTGTTCTTACGGCTTGTTGCAGGATCAGGCTAATGCCGAAAGTGGCCAGCAGTGTTTCCAGCGGGCGCCCATAGAGGAACCTTATGATGCCTCGTTCTATACCAATGCCAACAAGACCTGTGAAAATAAAGGCGGCGGGTATGGAAATAAGTATGGAGTACTCAATATGGTTGGGCAGTAACTGCTGGATGATGTAAGTGGTGTATGCCCCGAGCATTAGCATTTCACCGTGAGCCATGTTGATGACACCCATCACGCCAAAAGTAATGGCCAGCCCCACCGCAATTAATAGCAGCACAGATCCTAAACTGATACCAAAAAATATGTTTTCTATATGTTTGTAAATGCTGACGCGTGATTCAATTTTTGTCAGAGAGGCATCTATTTCCTGTAGTAATGTTTGAGAATCAACAGTCTGTGTTTTGCTGGACAGATTCTTTTCAAGGTCTCTTAATGCAATACGCACTTCTGGATAAAGTGAATTTGATAATGTTTCTATAGCTTCCAGTTGTTTAGACTGACTGGAAGAGTTTAACTGATTGATGGATATCGCAGTTTGTAGAGCACTGATAACTTCTTTGTTTTTTTCTACTGTGATGCGTTGTTTTAATATGGCAGAAGTTTCGTCATCCATGTGTTTAAACATTTCTACTGCAGCAGATTTTCTAACTTTAGCATCATTGTGAGCCAGGCTTAATTGAGCAATGGATAAGTTTAGTGTGCGTCTTAGTTTGTTATTGATGCCTACTTTTCTGAGTTTCTTTTTGGTGATGTCTCCTAGCGCTTCGCCAGTGCTGGCATTAATTATATTTGCTTTTTTATTGTTTATATCTGCGATAACAACTAATTTGTTGTCTTTTTTGTAATACACTTTTCCATCTAGTAATTTGGATAGAATAATAAGGGATCGATGGTGCCCTGATTGCTGTATTTTCTTAATGATCACAGCTTTTTCATCAAACTTTTTGGTTGTCAGGCTGGCAACTAATTCAATGAAGTCTGATTGTTCATTGTTTGTATTAATTTCTTCTGCAATAGAGAATCCTGGGAGCAGGAAAGAAAGTAATAGAATAAATGTTAATTTTGATAGCATTTTAATTTTTGTTATAAGAGGGCACTCTATGATTAAGAGTGCCCAATTTGTAACGACAGTATGAGGTTAATGAATTACTGGTGTTTTAGTAATTTTGACCTGAACACTTTTTGGTTTTAGTGTTGTAATTGCCGCAGTTGATAGATGGGTCAGCCCAGTCAGAGACTATTAATGCACTTTCTGGAAGATAATCTGTCCAGGCATCACCAATCACTTCTCCTTCAGTAGACCAGACAATTTCAAATTGACCATCATCCTGGATTTCGCCGATTAAAACGGGCTTGGACAAGTGATGATTGGTATTCATTACCGCGGTACCGCCGGTTAAGTTCGGTATTTCAAGGCCATACATTGCTGGGCGTACTTTATCAACGTCTGTGGTGCCGGCATTTGTTACTGCTTGTGCCCACATTTTAAAACCAATGTAGGTTGCTTCCATTGGGTCGTTAGTAACGCGTTCCTCATCGTCGATGAATGCTTGCCATGCTTCAATGAAGTTTTCATTTTCATCGCTTTCAGCGCTTTGGAAATAATTCCATGCGGCGAGGTGACCAACTAACGGTGCTGTATCGATACCTGAAAGTTCTTCTTCACCGACTGAAAAGGCCACCACAGGAATATCTTCTGCGGACATACCCTGGTTGCCTAATTCTTTGTAGAAGGGAACATTCGCATCTCCGTTTATAGTGGAGACAACGGCTGTTTTCTTGCCAGTTGAACCAAATTGCTTAATGTCAGATACAATTGTCTGCCAATCAGAATGACCAAAAGGCGTGTAGTTGATCATAATGTCTTTTTCATCAACACCTTTAAGTTTTAGATAGGATTCCAGTATTTTGTTGGTTGTTCGTGGATATACGTAATCTGTTCCAGCCAGTACCCATCGTTCAACACCACCGTCCATTAAATAATCTACCGCAGGAATTGCTTGCTGATTCGGTGCTGCACCGGTATAGAACACATTCTTGGATGATTCTTCGCCTTCATACTGAACTGGGTAGAACAGTAGCCCGTTTAATTCCTCTACTACAGGTAGTACTGATTTTCTTGATACGGATGTCCAGCAACCAAAAATCACGTCGACATTATGTACTTCGATTAACTCACGCATCTTCTCGGCAAATAATGGCCAGTCAGATGCAGGGTCCACCACAACCGCTTCAAGCTGTTTGCCTAAAAGGCCGCCAGCTTTGTTTTGCTCTTCTACCATCATTAACACAGTGTCTTTTAGTGTTGTTTCACTAATCGCCATGGTGCCTGACAGGGAATGAAGCACGCCAACTTTAATCGTGTCTGAGTAGGCGCTTGATGACCATGCAATCATCGCAACACATAACACAGACCACAGACTCAACTTTTTCATTTTTCTCTCCAGTGTTTAAATTTCAGGGATTCCAAAAGAGGGCTTGCATCATGTTTGACGCTCAACTGCTTTCTCATTGTGCAAAAAGCCCGTGAGTTAGCTCTCTTCACATTTTGTGCCACATGCTGTTCCAGGTGATGAAATAACCTGGATATTTATGTAACTTACTGAATAGCAATCGAAAAGTATTGAAGGCTCAATTGAGTTGCATGAGTTTATTGATTATGAATGGAGAAGCTGCTGGATATGAAATGAGCAACAAAGGTGCAATAAATTATTAAATTGCTCGAATAAGGTGCATGAATAGTGCATGCAGTAAGAATTCTCTGCTTGAGAGTGTCGCTAGGCCATGAGCAGATTGCGATTAAATAATTTGTACATGGGGATTATGAGCGCGGCTGCCACATGACTATAACTAATTGGAAAATAAGCATAAATATTATATTTGTTAACGGAAGACTTTTCTGAAATCACATGTACAGTGTTTGTATACATGTACAGGTGATGGGGTGTGTGAGTAGTATATGTATTGTAAATATACAAAAAGGCGTTATATAGATGAACACAGCAATACGAGATGATGAGTACAAAATCGGAGCAGTATCTAAAATTACGGGCATAGGCACAGAAACATTGCGTGCGTGGGAGCGACGCTACCAGGCAGTTGTTCCTGGTCGTTCTGAATCTGGTGATCGCGTTTATGGCAGCGAGGACCTTGAGAAACTGTTTTTGTTAAAGAATCTGTCCGATGCGGGTAATGCCATAGGTTCAATTGCCCAGCTCTCAATACACGAACTCAAAAATAAATGGGAAACTAGTGTGCAGTTAAGTGGGCTGGGGTCAAATTCACTCAATAACCAGGAGGCTCCGGATTTGTCAAAAAGCCAGGCTTGCCGTGTGTTGCTGCTAGGTGAAGATTTTCCTCTCAGAGTGCTGGATGGTATGTCAGATTTCAATGGCATAGATCTGCTTGGTCATGTTGATTCAATAGAGAATTGGAAACAGACTAATCCTGCAACATCGGTGCACGTTGCGATAATTGAACGTCCTACAATTAACAATGCAACAAGGAAATATGTATCCAGGTTGATTAAAGAGGTAGGGGTCTGGCATGTCATTGTATTGTATGGATTTGGTACGCAAGTGGAAATTAGTCAATTGCAAAGCCCTCAAGTAAGTGCCATACGTTCATCGATTGATGTTTATGAACTTGCCCGTTTATGTATGGATCGCTCCGGTGGTGATTCAAAAAATCTGGTTACAACAACGGATTCTACTGTATACCTCGAAGACTCTTTGCCGACAAGACGATACAGTGCCAAGCAGTTAGGCAGTCTGGCGAGGGTGTCTTCATCAATTCAGTGTGAGTGTCCCAAACATTTATCTGACTTGATTAAAAGTCTGGTAGCATTTGAAATTTATAGTGCTGAATGCGAAAGTAAAAATGACAGCGATGCTGCTCTGCATGAATTTCTGCATGCCACTACTGCTCAGTCGCGTGCAATACTTGAAGATGCATTAGCGCATGTCATTAAATATGAAAATATAAAAATTTAGATGTTGTTTAAGCAGATGGATTGTAATGCCGTATTGATTATTTGATTTCCTCAAATAATTGCTGATATATTTCATTTGTGTGGAATAAATGTAACTGTTTGATTGTTTGAGGTATCACAATTTCATCTGTTTTTTGCTGCATCTGGTATTTCAATGCATACAAAAGAGGCTTTGAATCTACCGAATTTTCTATCAATCCATTTAGCCAATAGCTAAATACGCTCATCTGGTTCCATAGTAACGTTTAGATGTGGATTGGTATGTTGCCCGCCCATGGAGTCGTTCATCGTTATAGCCATATAACGGTGATTATAATTATATAGAAATTGAATAAATAACATGGTGGGTAATATGCAATCGGAAAATGCTGCTGAATATGATGATGTGCTAGAGGAAGGTCGAGTCAATCACCAAGACAGAATTGTTCGTGAGAAACTGGACCGAAGAATTCGCCCGTACTTTTTGATCACTGGATTCCTGTTCGCTTTTTTATTGGTGGAAACTTATCGTTGGTACATGAATATTCCACCTATGCCTATTGTTGTTTTTGGATTGTTTTTAGCATCAGTTGTGTTTGTTGCATATCAGCTTGCTGACTATAAAGATCACTTTCGTTTTTTGCGTCTGGGTAAGCGGGGTGAACCACTTCTGCATGATGTGATTAAACTTTATAGCGATCAAACTGGCAGTTCGGTATATAAAAATGTTGTGATGGGAAAGCAGAAAGTTGATTATGTGGTAGCGAATCAGGCCGGAGTAGTGCTTGTTAACGTATGTGACTGGCGAACGCCTTCAAATGATGAGGCCATTATAAATTATGATGATGAGCAGATTCTGCTTAATGGTTACAGACCTGATGCTAATCCTATAGAGCCGCTTAAAAATGTTAAGCAGTGGATTGAGAATAAGCTCTATGCGAGCCTGGGTAAACCAATCGATGTGGAATGTCTGGTTGTGTTTCCAGAGTGGTTTGTCAGAACGCCAGACGAAGAAGTGGTGGTTCGGGTAATTAATCCACGTGAAATGGAAAAAGTACTGGAAGAGAGAAGCAGTGTTCTGTCTGACAATGATAAAACCCTGCTTAATTACCACATAGCCAAGCTTATTAACAAGAATAGAAATGGTAATGCATGAAGACTGGAGTCAGGCGCGAGTCTTCATGAGTCGCGCCTGACTGTTGAAGGCTAGTTTATAGCGCCTTGCTCAAAATCAACTTCAACTTCTATATCGCTTTGAAGTCTGGATTGACAGGCGAGTACCATGCCACTCTTTAGTTGATCGCCATCAAGCACATAGGAAAAATCATTTAATGGTTTTACTTTTCCACTTTTGATAATAGCCCGACATGACCCGCAACTTCCAACCCGGCAGTCATGCGGCCATTCTATTCCTGCATTTAATGCAGCCTGCAATAAGTTGATGCCGCCTTTAACTTCAAAAGTTTGTCCTGTATTAACAACGGTGGCAGTGAAATCTTTCTTCTTTCCTAATCCAAACATTTGTAATCTCCTTGCTTTATAACTTCGAATCTATTGCCCTAAAGTGTTAGCAAGGGCAGTTTAAATCATTTGTGGCTATTTGATCTTGCGCAATTCTCCAGCAGATTACCCATCAGATTGTTTGGTAGAAATGTTAAACGGTAAATAAGCAGGACACCACGCAGATACTCCTGTGAATACCAGTACAACCCCAATGACTCCCCACCAGGATGAGAGTGCAAATCCGATTCCAATAATTAGTAGTCCAATGAGGATTCTGGCCATCCTCTCTGTATCGCCCACATTACATGTCATAATTGATTCCTTGAATAAAATAGCGTAAATGATTAAGTCTATACTAAATTGAGTGTAATTCTACACCGTATAAGGAATTGAACCTAGCTGGGATAATGGTCCCGTACTGGATATATCGGGGAATAAATTTAATAAACTTGCCACAATGCCTGGATATGAGGAGATCTTACATGACATGCTGTGAGAAATCGGTCAAAAAGATTGAGTAAATGATGAAAGATAATACTGCTGAGGTTGGTCTTGTAGTCATGAATACAAAAGAACAAGGGTTTGAGTCTATGGTTCATGCCTATTCGAAGGACCTGTACAGATATGGCTACTGGTTAAGCAAGGATAGCGCTATTGCGGAGGATCTGGTGCAAGAGACATTTTTGCGCGCCTGGAGAGCAATTGACTCCTTGAACGATGCAAAAGCGGCGAAAAGCTGGCTTTTTACCATTCTACGACGTGAAAATGCGCGTCGATTCGAAAAAAAGAGTGCTCAGGCAGAATTGACTACGCTGGATGATGAAATGGTTGAGGTATTCGCAACCGTTGAAGACGATTTTGCTAACGTCGACAATATTGCTGTTAGGGCTGCTTTGCGACAAATTCCAGCATCCTATGCAGAGCCGCTGGTATTACAGGTGATTGGTGGTTATACATGTGACGAAATTGCAACAATCATTGATGCTAAACCAGGTGCTGTCATGACGCGGGTATTTAGAGCCAGACAGAAGTTAAGAAAGCTTTTAGAAGAGGATCAGACCAAAAAGGTCTCAATATAGATATGGACGAAATGAATTGTTTAGCTGCAAGACGCTTGATTACTACTGAAATAACAGACAAGAGCGATGCTTTCGTTCAGCATGTTGCGAGTTGTGCAACGTGCAGATCTTTTTACGAGAAGCAGCTTAAGTTTAATTCTGTACTAAAGAAGGCAGTTGAGGTGGACGTTCCGGAAGGATTGGCGTCACGTATTCTGGTCGAGCATACGCTTAACAAGAAAAAAGCAGGAAACCAGAAATACCGGTGGACTGCAATTGCGGCCAGTGTCATGTTGGTGTTCGCAGTATCAATTGTTTCTACGTTTAATTCACCTCCCGCCATTGCAGGTGTCATTCTGCAACATGCTCATGAAGAACTTTGGGTGCTGGAAGATAAAGGTCACGTGACCTTGGAGAGTTTGAATCAATTGCTCAAGCCTCATGGTGTTAAAGCAGATCACAACATTGGTTACGCGACTCATGCGGGTAATTGTATGATTCAGGATAAACTGGGTGTGCATATTGTATTCGCCGGTGAGAATGCACCGGTTACTTTAATTGTTTTTCCGGAACCACTGGATAATGAAAAGAGTGTTCGCATTAGTGATCACTTTTTCAAAGGTGTATTGATGGGCACTAATAAGGGAACATTAGCGCTGTTATCTGAAGATGAGGAGTCTTTGAAGAAATTTGAAGCTAAATTAAATTCTTCTTTGATGACATTTATTTAGACAATTAATGACGGATACTGGAAAAAGCGCATCCCCAGCAAGGATGCGCTTTTTTTGGTCTAGCTGTTCTGATAGTGTTCCATTAATATCTTGGCTACTTCTGGCCTTGCAAATTCCATCGGCAAGTCCTCACCTGCCGCCAGCATTTCGCGAACTTTGGTGCCGGATAATAGTACAAAGTCTTCCTTGCTGTGATCAGGGGCATCCCGCATCATCACAACTTTATCCAGTTTCTTGGAGTAGGCGGTATGATCGGCATTGAATATTTCAATTTCCAGTGCATCATCAGGCACCTGGTCGTCAAAGATAGTTTGGGCATCAAATGCGCCGTAGTAATCGCCAACCCCGGCATGATCGCGACCGATTATAAAGTGAGTGCAACCACAATTCTGTCTGAATACAGCATGTAGTACAGCTTCGCGTGGACCAGCATAAAGCATGTCAAATCCATAACCGGTAATCATGACGGTGTTGGGTGGGAAATATAATTCAACCATCTTGCGTATTGCTGCATCACGTACGGGAGCCGGGATATCGCCAGGCTTTAACTGACCCAGTAACATGTGGATCAGAACGCCGTCGGCCTGAGTAGATTCTTTTGCCATTTTGCACAGTTCTTCGTGTGCACGATGCATGGGATTTCGTGTCTGAAATGCAACCGTTTTCTTCCATCCGCGTTCTTCAATTTCAGCGCGTATCTGCACTGCTGTTCGGAAGGTGCCCGGGAACTCGGTTTCAAAGTAGCTGTAGTTCAGTACTTCAATCGGGCCTGATACTACGTAGTTACCAAGTGAAGTGAAGGTGGCAACGCCTGGGTGGTCAACATCTTTTGTGGCATAGACTTTTTCGGTGATCAGGTCCAGCTCGGCCTGACTGAGTTCTTCGATATTTTCAACCGTTTGAATTGCCACGACCGGGTTACCATCCACATTAGGGTCCAGTAGTGCAATTCTTTTGTGACCAGTAATTCCGGAAACATCCTTGCATAAATTTAATACCGGTGTTGGCCAAAATAGCCCGCTGCTTGTATGCATGTTGTTTGCAACAGAAATTGCATCCGCTTTATTCATATAGCCAGCCAGTGGTGTGAAATACCCTGCACCAAGCATGACTGCGTTAGCAGCAGTAGCGGAATTGACAAGTAATTTAGGCAGCGTTTCGGCCTCTTTGAGCAGAGCAGCTCGTTGCTGGTCATTTTCCACGTAAAGTGGGGTGAGTTTTGCACCTCCATGCGGTTTAATCATCGCAAACTCCTGTTGGTTAAATTTATAACGTTATTATAATTATTTATCTGAAATTTAAGGTCAATTGAACTTAATATTGGCTAAGCCTGGGGATAGTATCACTAACGCAATTGGAGGCAAAATCGACAAACGTATTTGTCACAATTTACTCCCGGACCTGTGGTTTCAGTGCCGGGTAATAAGCACATGCTTCTACACCAGATGTGTCCGCCGTACTACCTGTAGACCCTGATACACTATTTTGTCGATGCTAAATCTGTGTAATGTCAAAGACGGTAGTTTGGCATTGATCTGACTGGTAAAAAGAAGAATTAATAATCTGGGCACTCATCTTCGATTGAGATCAAAGTGTGTGAAGCTATGTCGGGCTTAATGGGAGCCAGTGTTTTACCAGAAGTAATATTTGCTTTTTATACTAGGCAGCATCGCCCCCTCGTTGCACGTCTTTAAAGTATGGTTACTGTCATCGAGTAAGACAACTTTTCAATGGTGTCAGTTTTAAATCAGGTGCCTTGTTTATATATGGCTGAATTACTGTCTGGAGCTGGTTCAAACAGGGTGGTTATTCCAGCGAATACTTTTTTCGTTGTATAATTATAAATTATTCAGCTTGATACCTTAAAAACTCACTGACAATTAACGGGATAGGTATTTTCCAATGTGTTTTATCTTCCGTGATTGTTTGCAGAAAACCCAGTCTAAATCTAAATGGAAATTGTTAATCCGGTCACATTGCATTTTGAGTGGCTATGCTAATCTAGTTCTGTAATTAAATTAATTTATTTCAGAGGGATCTTTATGTTGTTAACAAGTGCGGTCATCGTTGCTTGGTTTGCTGGCCTGCTAGTCATGTTCAGTGGATTTGAACGTTCCCAGGAGCTGAAGTCAGGCGCGTTAATTGTTGATCATCAGAAGCGCAATAAGTTTACTTTTGGTTTGGGTGTCTACCTGATAGTTAGTTTAGGGCTGCTGGTAATGTTTGTCACCCATTAATAATATTAACGCCGTTTAACTATTCTTTCCTGTCTCTCACAGATTCTCAGCCTGGCACAAAGCGTAACGAGCTGCCATTGTTACACCAGCGTTCTCCTTTTGGTAATGGTCCATCCATAAATAAATGACCATGGTGGCCGCCACAGCGTGCGCACTTATAGGCTCTTTGCGGTGGTATCGCGATTAAGTCAGTGTAGGTGACTAAATGTCCGGCAATATGGTCTTTGAAGCTGGGCCAGCCTGTATGACTCTCATACTTCATTTCTGAGGTGAATAACTCTAAATCACAACCCAGGCACTTATATATTCCTGTGCGCCATTCTTTATTTAAGGGACTTGACTGACGTATTTCTGTTTTCCCTTTTCTGAGTACGTAATAGGCATTATTGGATAGCCTTTGTTTCCATTCGTCGTCGCTTAGTTCCAGTGTTTGAATGTTACTGGCCGCTGTATATAATTGTTTGCTCTTGCCAGAAAGTATCTGTAGATAAACAAATCCAGCGAAGCCAGATAATGCTATTAAGAAATTTCTACGTGATTTAGATAGATTCATATGAAGTTAGTGTCACAAAAGTATTATTCAATAGACCGGATATCGACAGTGTAATCTTACAAGCCAGCTAGAAGACTATTGAGGCTAATAATATGAGCAACACTCCCGCAGATGTTAAACAGTATTTTATCAGAATAAATCGTACGCTAACGACCAGCCTGGTTGCGATACTAATCGCTGTATCAGCGGTATTCTGGTATACCAAGACTGCCACTCTTGAGAATTCTTCCTTTTGGATTGGTGCGGCTTTCATGCTGCTTGCAGTAGTATTTTACCAGCTACCTTATGTAAGTTACCTGATCACACGACGTCACTTTGGGCAGGCTGATCGCGTAGGTTTGGAAATACTCGATACTGGCTGGAAACCGTTCAAGCAGTGGCTGGAATCTTGACTGTTAGCCTCAACTGCCGGGCCTTGTCTGGCAGACCGAATAGGCAATTTTATGGCAGTATCATCGGAATACCCACAGCCCACATTCGCATTTTATAGTAGTGTGCTGATAAACCCTGAAAAGGGCGGATATAGACCAATTTAGACTCAACTTACGGAAACTTATATGGAATATCCTCGCAGTCCGCGTGAACCCATTGACGGTGAAGTGATTATCAAACGTCCGGGAAAACCTACTTTAAAGACAAGGCACGGAAACGTCAGTGAGGGCGGATTATTTGTCAACCTTCCAGGGCACGATCTGCAGAAAGGTCGTCGGGTAGAAGTTATTGTAGTGCGTGAAAACGGCACTATTCGAGATATGCAAAGAATGACTGGTATTGTTATTCGAGTCGATGAAGAGGGCGTAGCACTGGTCACCTATAAGGCTGATCAATTACGTCGTGGCGCTGATGCAATTAACGCAAGCCCCGTTAGTATCAACGCAAATATGCCTGAAATATCATAAACGGTCGTTTTCGACCGACAACTTGTAAAGCATTTATTCGCCTAAACCCTATAATTGTATCCGTAGTTTCTCTCCTTCTGAAGCTGACCCGCAGTAATAATATACTGCGGGTTTTTTTATGCCCGCTGTCTAAATAATGTATAACCGATAATAATCCTGGGCTTGTTAGTCAGCAGTCCAGATGTTTGAATGGCACAGATAGGTCTATCGAGTGTTAATTTTATGAAATCTTTACTTTTAGTCGCACACGGCAGTCGTCGTGCAGAATCCAATGCTGAAATCGCGGTTGTTGCCAAATCCCTTGGTGATCGGGTGCAGGGTGATTATGCGCAAACTGGCTATGCTTTCCTGGAACTGGCAGAACCTTCCATTCCTGATGGTATTGATGAATTAGTCAAAAATGGTGCCACTGAAGTGATTATACTTCCGTATTTCCTGTCAGCAGGGCGTCATGTCCACGTGGATGTCCCTGAAATTGTGAATCAGAAGCAAAATGAATATAACAATGTGAAACTAACGATTGCCCCATACATTGGAGAAGCGGCAGAAATGATAGATGTACTAGTTGCCATCTCCACAGGTACCGGAAATGAATGTATTAATTAATAATTTATTTACTGGGTAATAATAAAAGATACCTGACTGCGGCTAAGCCATTCTGCCAGATAGGTCACCGCTATCTTGCTGATTTCACTTTCAGGATAGTAAGAGAGCAGTAACTCACATACATCGCTTAACGAACCGCCCTTTAGAAACATCTGAATTGATTCCAGTTCACTTGCACCAAGCGATTTGAACTCGGTAACCTGTTGTGTATTTCTCCAGACTACCCATGCAGAATGTTCGGACTTTTGAGCTTCAGGCGGCGTGCGATGCTGTTTGAGTGCTTGCCATATTTCAACGCAATTATAGTTGCTTTCAAACAATTGTACGCTTGGATGAAAGCGGATCTTAATGGATGGCCATTCCTCAACTGATAATCTGTCCAGATCAAATATATTTGAAGTGGAAGAGTCATTTGCATCAAATGCAAATAATAGCGTTTGTTCAAAACGGGCCAGTTCAGCAATTACTGGATGTTCATTAAAGGGCGCATTGTTTTTCAGATAATCGGGTATATTTTCACAATAGCTGCGTAGTGAAGTATGAGTTGAAGGGTGGTCATTAATGTAACCTTCCACCAATTGATCAAACAATTCATCACCCAGATAATAACTTAGGATTTCGTGATCTGTGTCGATGACGCCTCGTAGACGAAGCTTGTAGGCATTGGTATAAATATTTAGCCGGGTTTGTTTATCAATGAGTCCGCCATCAGCAATGTAGCCATTCACATTGGCTTTCTTGTGCACCAGGTAGTTAATCATATCTGACTGTAATACACGCAATTTTTGCATCAGGGCTCTTCTGCTTTAAATGGATGCAGGCGAAAAGGATGCCAGTGTTTGCTGGGCAATGTCACGTGCGTGCATCATTTCTGCATGTAAATCTTCAAAGGGTGGGATATTGTCATCTCTTTCAATTAATGTGCTGACCTGTCCGAACTTTTTGACTGCATCTGCGTATAAATCCCATACTGCGGGAGGTACGTCGTGGTCATGTGTATCGATAACATAATCACCATAATCACTGTGACCTGCTAAATGAAATTGCTGAATGTATTCAGGTTTGATTGCATGTAAAAATGTGTGTGCCGAAAAGCCATGATTGCGTGAGCTGACATAGATGTTATTAATGTCCAGTAGAATTTTACAGCCAGAGCGTTCAGCAATAGCGTTGATGAAATCCCATTCTTCCATTTCTGACTGATTGTATGTTAAATAACTTGATACATTTTCAAGTACCAGCGTTCGGTTTAATATTTCCTGTACTTGCTGTATGCGGTCAACAATATGAGTGATTACTTCATCATTATAAGGAACCGGTAATAAATCGTGACTGTTAAAACCTTCTGCGCCAGTCCAGCATAAATGATCGGACACCCACTCGGGCTGCACTTCTGAGGATAACGTTTTTAGTTTTTTCAGGTAATCCATATTCAATGGATCGGTACTGGCGATCGACATTGATACACCGTGCATAACGATTGGATAATTTTCCCTTACGGCATGCAGGAAGTATTTGGGTTTGCCTCCAGCGACCATGAAGTTTTCCGAAATCACTTCAAACCAGTCAACATTAGGGCGATTATCGACAACATGTTGATAATGGTCGGTGCGAAGTCCTATGCCATATCCTAGAAATTTATTATTCATTTGACTGATCTTAAACACGGGAAGTGTTGGCCACTTCCCGTGACTTCGGAGTACAGGTGCTGAATTAAGCGCCTACTTTACCGCCTATATCACCACAAGATTTTTCAGTAGTCGCGACAAAGCCATGACCTTTACATGCTGCTTTACCAGCGCATGAGTTTTCAGCAGTGCCACAGTCATTGTGACCTTTACATGTGTTTACACCATAGCAGTGGACCAGGTCCGCTTTTGCGATTTCGCCTTTCCAGTCATCTTTAATTGTGCCACCAATATCGCCACATGCTTTGCTGGGAGTTGCGACAAAGCCATGACCTTTACATGCTGCTTTACCAGCGCATGAGTTTTCAGCAGTGCCACAGTCATTGTGACCTTTACATGCATTAACTCCATAACAGTGGACCAGGTCAGTTGTGTCGGCAGAAGCTGTTGGTGTGGTACCTGATGTTGACTGGCAGCCACTAATGATTCCTGCTGCAGCCAGCGCGAGCGCAACGCCGGTCATTTTTGGAGCGAATTTTGGATTTTCCATGATTAATTCCTTGTGTTATATCTACATAAAGTTGAATTATTGAATAGTGGGTAACAAGCCAGAGACAGAATTTTGTGTGCTCTCTCGGTGTTACTATCAACAAGACCTTAACTTTATGGCGTTAATTACAAAATAATTTAATTTATTTTAGTAATTCCTTGACGGTGACAGGATGGTAGGGCGTGCTGCGTGTTTTATCGTGAGTATGCATGCGGTATTCAACAAAATCATTGCAATCATGGAAGTGCAGGAAAGGGTTGCCATTAATTTGTTCGCTGACAGACGAGGTCGCTTTGTCAGCATAATTATGGCCGGGATGAATGACGGTTTCTGAATTGAGTTCGCTTTTCATTTTCTTTAGTGTGGAAAACATCTGTTCAGGATCGCCGCCCTGTAAATCACAGCGGCCGCAGCCAAATACGAATAATGTGTCTCCGGTAATGATGTCATTGTCGAGTAAATAGCATGCGGATCCGGGAGTATGTCCTGGTGTGTGTAATACCGATATTTCAGTTTCACCTACATGAAGTTTGTCCCCACCATAATGAAGGGTCGCGCTGCCAAGACTGGTATTCCAGAAATCAGCTTCATCTTTTAATAAATGTAACTGCGGGTCTGAGTAATTGAGGATTTCTTCGACACCGTTGATATGGTCGTGGTGGCTATGGGTAAGTAATACATCGGTAATGACCAGATCTTTTGTTTCTGCGAGTTGAATGATGCTGGCAGTATCCCAGGCAGGATCAATTACAGCTGTGTGTTTGGTTCTGGTGTCTGTAATCAGGTAGACAAAATTTTCCATTGGGCCGAGTTCCATCGAAATAATTTCATATGTCTTATCCATTTGTGTCACTCCAAAATAACAGAATTCAAAAGGTATGATTTTCCTATATGTATATAATGTAAAAGATAGTGATTTAAAATACAAAACATGACGACTCAACAGGCTAGCGAAAATAGTTTGCCGGATTATATTGATTATGGATTAAGGGTTTTGTCAGTAGGTCTGAATCCATCGCTTCCATCTGTGCGCCTTGGATTTTATTTCGCCAATCCCCGGAATCGTTTCTGGAGAGCATTTAATCAGGCAAAAATTATTGACAGGCAAGTGATTCCAGATAAAACAGTCCATAAAAAATTACTGGATCAACATGGAATAGGATTTACAGATGTGGCAAAGCGCGCCAGTGCCATGGGGCATGAACTTCGTGCAGCAGACTATAAGCGGGATGCACCCGCACTGCGTAAAAAAATAGAGCATTATGCGCCTGATCTGGTCTGGTTCCATGGCAAAATAGCGGTCAATAAGTTCGTGTATTATGCATATAACCTGAAGTTTGACTGGCAATGGGGTTTTAATGACTTTGATGATATAGACTCAAAGATATTTGTCAGTCCAAATCCAAGTCCCGCCAATGCCGCCTACAGTCTTGATGTGCTGGTGGGTTATTACAGAAAACTTGGATGTGCATGAACCTTCGGACTGAATAGGTATCAAACAAACGTAAATATAAGGACATTACATTTGAAAATTTATTTTCAGTTCGCATTTATTACATTGATAGTGCTGTCACTGTTTTTTTCATTGTCTTCATCAGGGCAGGCAGTGCCTGTCCAGTGGAATGATAAGCTGATTCACTGTATTAGTTACTTCCTGCTGATTATGATGCTGGATTTCTCGTGGAATCCCAGTCAGCAACTACTGATTAAATCCGTCTTCATTATGATTTACAGTGGCTTGATAGAATATGCACAGGGTTTCATTCCGGGAAGAGATACCTCCCTGGCAGATATCGTGGCAAATGGCGCGGGGGTGATGCTGTTCATAGCGAGTGTTCCATTTCTTAGACGCATCAATGCCTATAAAATTTTAAAGCTGTTGTAATTTGACAAAATAGAGCAAATAGAATGTACCGAATACTGAATTTATTGATTGTTAGTATAGTGACTGCGTCCATGTTGTTCGCAATCTATTATCTGGAAGGCGTATTGTTTTTAGAGCCTTGTCCCCTGTGTATGGTTGACAGGGCTATATTGATTGTTATTGCTGCAGTGTGTTTTATTGCCTTTTTGCATAACGCACATGGAATCATGCGCTGGGTGTATACCGGTGTGGCGACATTATTCGGCATGATCGGTGTAGGTGTGGCCGCACGTCATATCTGGCTACAGGGGCTGCCTCCTGATCAGGTGCCAGAATGCGGTCCGGATTTAAGTTATATGCTGGACGTATTTCCACTCGGTGATGTCATAAAACGCATATTTACCGGGTCTGGTCAGTGTGCGGAAGTGAGCTGGACGTTTCTTGGAATGACAATTCCCCAGCAGACCCTGTTATTGTTCATTGTGCTGGTGATCCTTGTCATTTTCGCTCATATGCAGGCTGAACGACGATAACACTTAACTGAGATATCAATAAAGCTTAGCGTTTAAATTTTATAGTCGATATAATTTAACCTTGGTTTTAGTATGTTTTAAAAGTTGATTCAAATATGAGTACGAGTACATTGGAAGTAAAGCAAACTCATCCGCGTACAACGGCAGCAACTAGGTTTGTCACTCTTAAAGGTGATTACGGCACTGGTGATTTCGTTATGCACCGTGGCGGGGTATTGAAAAAGGTGGTGATTGCCTATGAGTCCTGGGGAACGCTATCCAATAACCATGATAATGTAGTGCTGGTGTTTGGCGGGCTTTCGCCATCGGCTCATGCGTGTTCTTCAGAGCTGGATCCAAGTAAGGGCTGGTGGGAGTATATGATTGGTCCTGGCAAGCCGATCGATACCAATAAATACTATGTCGTGTGCGTCAACACACTGGGGAGTTGCTTTGGTTCAACAAGCCCCTCGTCAATTAATCCGGAGACGGGTCAGGTATACGGACTGGATTTTCCTGATCTTAGTATTGAAGATGTCGCAAAGTCTGCACACCATGCATTACTGGATCTGGGTATTGACCAATTGCATACGGTGGTCGGTAGTTCCATGGGGGGGATGTCTGCACTGGCGTACGCATTAATGTACCCGGATGAAGTGGATCACCTGATTTCAATTTCGGCAGCGACGCGCGCATTACCTTTTACCATAGCCGTACGGTCTCTGCAGCGTGAAATAATACGCTGTGATCCTGCATTCAAGAATGGCTTGTATGATCCGGACCAGGAGCCTACCAGTGGTATGGTGCTGGCGCGCAAATTAGGCCTTATGTCATATCGTGCTGCAGAAGAGTGGCACCAGCGCTTTAACCGTGCACGTGTTAGCGCAGATCGTAAATCAAAAGATCGTTTTGGTATTGAGTTTGAGGTTGAATCCTATCTGGATTACAACGCACACAAATTTGTAAAAACATTTGATGCCAATAGTTATCTGTATTTATCCAGAGCGATGGATCTGTTTGACGTGGCCGATCACGGTGGTTCTGTAAACGCGGGGCTGGCAAAGATTCAGACCAGAAATGCATTAGTCATTGGTGTGGAAACAGATATTTTATTTCCTGTTCATCAGCAACAGGAAATTGCTGATGGTATTCGTAAGTCAGGTTGTCCGGTGGAGTTTGTTCAGCTTGATTCAATTAACGGGCATGATTCATTTTTAATTGATGAAGCGCATTTTTCGCCCGTGATTCGAAAGTTTTTTGAACAAAATACTTGCGCATAAAAAAGCCCTCACTGATGATGTCGTGAGGGCTTTTTAGTGTTGCCTGATTGTTGTGAGATCAGCGCTTTTTGATATCTACGTAATCTCTTGTTGTATACCCCGTGTATAACTGACGCGGGCGGCCAATCCTGGCATCAGGATCACTCATCATTTCCATCCAGTGGGTTAACCATCCCACTGTGCGTGATAATGCAAATATTACAGTGAACATACTCACTGGAATGCCAATTGCCTGGAAGATAATTCCTGAATAGAAGTCAACATTTGGATACAGCTTTCGTTTAATGAAGTATTCATCTTCAAGCGCAATTTTTTCAAGATCCATTGCAATTTTAAGCAGTGGCTTGTTGGGATTATTGTCATCCAGTTCGTCAAGCAAGTCGTGACATATCTGGCGAATAATTTTAGCGCGTGGATCGTAATTCTTGTAAACGCGATGGCCAAATCCCATTAAGCGGAAACGGTCATCCTTGTCTTTAGCACGTGCAATGTAGTGAGATAAATCTTTACCCGATTCAACAATTTCATTGAGCATGCGAATGACTGCTTCATTTGCGCCGCCGTGTGCAGGCCCCCAGAGCGAACCAATACCAGCAGATAAGGCCGCAAAAGGACTGGCCTCGGAACTGCCTGTCAGGCGTACGGTTGACGTGGATGCGTTTTGCTCATGGTCAGCATGCAGAATCAAAATCAGATCCATGGCGCGCACCATGGTTGGTGAAGGCTTGTGCAAGCGCCCCGGCATACTATACATCATATGCAGGAAGTCACCTGTGTAGTCCAGTTCAAGATTCGGGTAGTTAAACGGCTGTCCCAGTGCAAATTTGTAACACCAGCTGGCAAGCGTCGGCATTTTCGCAATCAGGCGGTGAGCAGCTATCTCCCGTGAAACTGGATCGTGTACATCAACTTCTTCGTGGTAGAAAGCCGCAAGTGCACCTACTGAAGCTACCATCATGGCCATTGGGTGGGCATCGTGCCGGAAACCCAGGAAGAAGCGTCTCATTTTTTCATCGAGCAACTTGTGCTCTTTGATTGAATTGGTATATTTTTTTAACTGTGACTCTGAAGGCAGCTCGCCATAAAGCAGCAGTGAGCAGACTTCATCATAAGAACTGTTTTCTGCTAACTGTTCAATCGGGTAACCGCGATAGGCCAGACGTCCTTCAGTACCATCAATGAATGTGATTTTACTGTCACAGCTGGCAGTGGACATGAATCCCGGGTCAAAAGTGAAATAGCCAAGTTCTTTATAGAGTGATCTGATATCTATAGTACTCGGACCGTCTGTTCCTTCAAGGACAGGAAGCTCAACCTGTTTGCCGGTTGTATTGTCTGTAATGGTGACGGTTTTCTTTGATTGACTAGACATGTTTAGTCCTCCTGGATTCTAGTTCAGTGTCCATTAAATGGGGCGTGCACTGATTGATGACCTGTGCAGAGTTAATCGATAATTGGCAATACATTATAAATCTAATTAACAAAGTTATATAAATTATTGATATTTATTAGTTTAATGTTACGGGGTTTAATAACTGATTTGTGATATCTTCGATTGCCGGGCTATTTTACATGAGTCGGGAGTATAGAGGATATCTAAATCAATAAACGGCGTTGCAACACAAATTTATTATCTATCCGAGCTTAAAGTGACTACAGATAAATGTCGCTATCTCCTTAGGTTCATTGATATCCAGACAGACTACTTGTTCCGGTACAGAGCAGGTCTCATCTGACGCCAAAGCAATAACGTTGCTGTCTTCAAGACACATAACCGGATGCCCTAAACTGGGGCGATGTAATTCAATTTTTGGAAATGACAGCTTCTTGAAGCCTTCAACTAAAATTAAGTCAATACTGTCGTGGTCAATCTGATCAATAAGATCCGCCAGGGTTAATTCTGTCTGTGTCTCATGCAATTCAGTCATCAGCGCCCAGCGTCGTGATGAGGAAATCAGCATCTGTGTCGCGCCTGCATGGCGCAGTCTGTAACTGTCTTTTTCCTGATGGTCGATATCAAAGTTATGGTGAGCATGTTTGATGACGGCCAGACGAATTCCCTGTGCGCTAAGTATCGGGATTAATCTTGTTAACAGTGTTGTCTTCCCTGTGCCGCTGAACGCACAAAAACCGACGAGTGGGGTGGGGCAGTTGTTTAGGTCCATAGTAAATGACTGGGTTAATTCAAAGTAAACTGCTGGCTGATTTTAAATCCTCTGGAGTATTAATATTAGTAAACATATCCGTTCTCGAGGAAAAATCGGCTTTGGCGAATGGATGCCTGTCATACCAGCGATCAATTTTACGTTCGCCAGCGCCAAGATATTCATTCAAATCGCTTAATAAATCCCGGTGAATGAGTGCGTACACTGGCTGTAAGCGTTTGCCATCAAAGCCAACGCTAATGGGCGCGTCGGTCTGGTAAGCCGCCTGAACAAGAATATCAATATAATTATCGGGCAGCACAGGACCATCACAGGGAACGGTTGAGATATAATCAGTTTTGCAATAGCGAAGACCGCTGGCCATACCCGCAAGAGGTCCCTGGTAATCTTCTATTTCATCCCGAATCACATCGTAGCCGTACTCTTCATAAGTGCTGATGTTACGATTGGCGTTAATCAGTATCGAGTTTACCTGTGGACGTAAGGTGTCAATGATATAGGAAATCATTGGACGTCCTTCCAGAGTCACCAGACCTTTATCGATGCCACCCATACGGCGAGCCATTCCGCCGGCGAGAATTAAACCAGTAACATTGTTATGTGTTTTCATGTTGAATTATTGCACTTAAGGTAAAATACATAGCATATGGATTATAAGGGTTTCAAACCTAACAAGGAGCATAAATATATGAGCAATGAAGAAAAAGTCGCAGATAAGCAATTGGAAATTGAGGCTGCAGTTTACAGGCGCCTGGTTGAACATCTGCAATCCAGACCTGATGTACAGAATATTGACTTAATGAATCTGGCTGACTTTTGCCGTAACTGTTTATCAAAATGGTATGTGGCAGCGGCCAAAGATCGCGGAATTGAACTCGATTATGACCAGGCACGTGAACAGGTCTATGGTATGCCGTATTCAGAATGGAAAGACAAGCATCAGAAGGAAGCGACTCCTGAACAGATGGCTGCATTTAACGCCAATAAAAAATAAACAGGTTAATGTCTGATTCAAGTGAGCTGACTGACGCGCAGTTATTGCAATACAGCCGGCAAATCATGTTGCCGCAGATAGATGTTGAAGGTCAGCAGAAATTAATTAATGCCAGTGTACTTATATTAGGGGCTGGTGGGCTTGGTTGTCCGCTGCTGTTTTATCTGGCAACAGCCGGCATTGGTGAAATAGTCATTGTTGATCCTGATGTAGTGGATCAATCCAATATGCAACGCCAGATTCTGTATACAGTTGAGGATATTGGTGACTATAAAGCAGAGGTAGCAGTGCAAAAGCTGAAGAAATTTGGAACTGGGCTTCAAGTCACTGCGGTAACAAAAATTCCAGATGAACAGGAATTACTAACACTGGTGTCTAGTGCTGATCTGGTTCTTGATGGAACAGATACGTTTGCGGCACGCTATCAACATAATAAAGCGTGTGTGAAAGCTGGAACGCCTTTGATATCCGGTGCAGTCATACGCTTTGAAGGACAGTTGACGACGTTTGATCATAGAAAGGCCGATTCGCCGTGCTACCATTGTCTATATCCAGATGCCACAGATGAACAACTGAATTGTTCAGAAAACGGTGTGTTAGGCCCTGTCGCAGGCATCATGGGCACAATGATGGCCACTGAGGCTATAAAGATGCTGCTGGGTATAGGAGAACCGTTAACAGGCAAGCTTATGCTGTTAGATGCAATGCAGATGGACTGGCGTTCAGTACGATTGCGAAAAGATCCGAACTGTCCTGTATGTTCAAAAGAGTAAATTGATGCAAGCCTTATTAAGTAATATCACTGACGTAATATGGAAGACCAACATAAAGACGCAGCCATTATGGAAGCGTCTTGTTATTAGTGTCAGTCGCTTTATTTATCTGATAGTTAATGACCTGTCCAATGGGCAATTAAACCTGCGTGCCATGTCGCTGGTATTCACGACAATACTTTCCTTTGTTCCTTTGATTGCTGTCAGTTTTTCTGTGTTAAAAGCGTTTGGTGTGCATAATCAGATTGAACCGGCGTTGTTGAATCTATTTTCACATCTGGGTGACAAGGCGTCAGAGCTGACAACCAATATTATTGGTTTTGTTGATAATGTCGAAGTAGGTTTGTTGGGAGTCCTGGGAATTGCATTTTTATTCTATTCAGTCATTTCATTGTTGACGAAAGTAGAAGAAGCATTTAACTACACCTGGCGTATTCACAAAACCAGAAGTCTGACTGAAAGATTCAGTAATTATCTGAGTGTGCTGATGGTGGGGCCTGTCCTGGTTCTGTTAGCGATGGGAACGACTGCTACCATGCTAAATCATTCCGTGACACAAAGCCTGGCCAGTGTGGAACCATTTGGGCTGGCGCTGGAATTTGTCACCAAGCTGATTCCTTATGTGTTGATCATATTTGCATTTACTTTTGTGTATCTGTTTGTTCCCAATACCAAAGTACGTCTGATTCCTGCATTAACAGGAGGAATAGTGGCAGGAATTCTGTGGCAGTCAGTAGGTTACCTGTTTGCGCTGGTGATCGCCCAGTCATCCATGCAGACGGCAATTTATGCAGGTTTTGCAATTATCTTCTTTTTTATGACCTGGCTATACCTGAATTGGTTAATTCTGCTGGTGGGTTCCAGTGTGGCGTTCTATCGTCAATACCCGGAATATCTGATGGCAAAGAACCAGACAGTGTCACTAAATAATCATGACCGTGAGCATATCGCTCTAAATGTGTTATTGATGGTTGGTGCCAGCTTCTATAATAGAAATTCACCCGTCAGCATTGAAGACATTGTTGATCACTTGTCTTGCCCGAAACAATCCGTTGAAGAAGTGTTGCAATGTTATGAAATGGCGGGAATATTACACAGTGTTGGTGTGTCATCTTCTTCCTATTTGCCAGCAACGCCTTTGGAAAACCTGACAGTTTCCGAAGCCTATTCGGCAATTCGAAATAGTTATGCGATATTTTCTCCGGTTCATATGTATAACACTGATACAGACATGGCATTGAGTATTATTGACAGAGTGGAAGCGTCAATAGAACGTGAACTGGGAGACCTTACAATTAAACAGGTGTTGGAAATGAATGCTGAACAATCTGAAAATTTAAAAATGACCATGGCAGAATCATGATGGAATCTACCGAAATTAATGATTTAATGCTGGCGCTTAGAAAATTTGCGCAAGCGCGTGACTGGGAACAGTTTCATAGTCCAAAGAACCTTTCCATGGCCTTGTCTGTCGAAGTCTCAGAGTTGATTGAACATTTTCAATGGATGCCCGACCAGGCAAGTTACGCTTTAGGTGAAGCTAAACAGCAACTTGTCTCTTATGAGCTGGCTGATGTATTCATTTATCTTCTGCGTATATGTGACCAGCTGAATATTGATCTTGTGTCTGTGACCAAAGAAAAAATGAAAATCAATGAGGAGCGTTATCCAGTCAATAAAGTCAGGGGCAGCTCCAAAAAATATACAGAATATTAATCAAACTTTTTTAAATACTAATGAATGAACTACCTGCTGAATCTCAGCCTATAGAAAAGATTCAGGTAAACAACACCAACATTACAATTCTTGGAACGGCGCACGTATCAAAAGCGAGTGCTGATGCAGTGAAAGAGCTGATCGAATCCAGCCATTTTGATGTGATTGCGATAGAGCTCTGTGACAGCCGTTACAAATCTATTGTGAATCCAAACTCTCTGGCAGACATGGATCTGTTTGAGGTGATTAAAAGCAAGAAAGCAAGCATGGTGGCGGCCAGTCTTGCCTTGGGTGCGTACCAACAGCGTCTGGCTGAACAGTTTGATGTTCAGCCGGGCGAGGAAATGCGTGTGGCCATTGCGCTGGCTGAGCAAAATAACCTGCAACTGGAATTAATTGACAGGGATGTTGGAATTACCTTAAAGCGTTTATATAGAAATATTCCCTGGTGGAGAAAGCTGTATGTGATCTCCGGGCTGATCGCCAGTGTGATGACTAATGAGAAAGTCACCGAAGAGGAAATAGAAAAGTTAAAAACTGGCGATATGCTTGAGAATACTTTTGCCCAGTTTGCCACCTCTGCTTATGATCTTTTTAGTCCGTTAATTGCGGAACGTGACCAGTTTATGTCAGCCAAACTCAGGCAGATTGTGCAGAAAACGGAGAGTGAAAACATACTGGCTATTGTGGGTGCGGGGCACCTGGCTGGAATTAAAGAGGAGCTGGGTAATCACAATAGTAATCCTCAGGATACGATTAACGAGCTGACACATTTACCGAAGGGTTCAGGCATTGGGAAATATATTCCGTGGATCATTGTTGCACTGGTGTTATGTGGATTTGCGTTTGGATTTAATAAAAGCTCAGAGCTGGGCTGGAGTCTGGTGATCGACTGGGTGCTGATCAATGGAGGATTATCCGCGCTGGGTGCCGCCATCGCCGGTGCACATATATTAACAGTGGTTACTGCATTTCTTGCTGCACCACTTACTTCACTAAATCCGACCATTGGCGCAGGCGTGGTTACCTCGGCAGTAGAACTTTATTTGCGCAAGCCCACCATCAAGGATTTTGAAAATGTACGTATGGACACAACCAGACTCTCGGGTTGGCGCTCTAATCGTGTTGCAAGATTAATTCTGGTGTTTTTATTGAGTACACTGGGTTCTGTGCTGGGTACTTACATCGCCGGTTTTCAAATATTCGATGCACTTGTAAATTAATCCGAGATGGGCCCGGATACTGTTGTAATTTTTTTACTGCTCGGTGCCGTAGTTGGTTTTTTCGCGGGTCTTTTAGGTGTGGGCGGTGGCGGTATTATGGTCCCTGTGCTTACTTCCTACTTCCTGTATAAAAATGTTCCTGTTGAATTTGTTGTTCATATGGCTTTGGGAACATCGATGGCATCAATCATCATGACGTCAGCGGCAAGCCTGTATGCGCATCAGACTCATCAGGGCGTGGTATGGAATATTGTAAAAATAATGGCACCAGCAGTTTTGATCGGGACTTTTGCCGCAACCTATATGGTTACTCACGTTAGCTCACGTCACCTGGCCATATTTTTTGCGATATTTATGACTTATGTATCTGTACAGATGTTTTTAAATATTCAGCCAAAACCATCTCGTAGTACACCAGGGAAAATACGCTTGCTCTCAGCGGGGGGTGGAATAGGCGCAATTTCCGCAGTGGTTGCCATTGGCGGAGGCAGTTTAACCGTGCCTTTTTTAGCCTGGCATAATATTCCCTTGAAGAAAGCGATTGGAACGTCGGCTGCTATTGGGTTTCCAATTGCAGTCGCGGGAACACTCGGCTATTTAATTAATGGATGGGATAGTGATTATCAGCAGGATTATTTATACGGGTTTATTTATCTGCCTGCCGTATTGTTGATATCACTGGTAAGTTATTTTACTGCGCCATTAGGTGCACGACTGGCTCATAAATTACCAGTGCCGGTACTCAAGAAGGTGTTTGCCATCTTCTTGCTGTTACTGGGTGTGAAAATGCTGTTGTCAGTTATCTGAGAATTACTGCTGAACAATCATACGTTGCTGAGCGCGATTCCAGAAGCCATTTAGATCAGCCGAAATTCTTGCCGCTTCTATCAGCAAAATGTCATTTTCAGGATTGGCTTTATTACCATCATTACTTTCTTCGTTGGTGCTGTCACTGTCTGTGCTGGTTAAGCCAATAAGCTGCTCATATTCTTTTCTGTCTTTTTCAAGCTGTGAGAACGTTTTTGATCGTTTGCTCTGATTCAAGGATAGTTCGGTCTGCTTTTGTAAACTTTCGTTTAAGTTGTAAAGCTTGATTAATGACTGATATTTTTTGTCATTTTTTGTGCGAACATTATGCTGTTTCGCAAGGTCTGCCACAATCTGTTTTGAGATGTGGCGGTTATCAAACTGAGTGGGAGAAATCTTGGTCCACGGTAAAGCGTTGTTCAGACTGCGTTCACCCTGTTCGGATTTATCGTAAGACGCTTCAAATGATATATCCGGTTCAACACCGCGGTGCTGGGTACTCTCACCATTGATTCTGTAATACTGCGCAATGGTTGCCTTTAACTGCCCAAGGTTTGCATCATTCTTGCGGCCGAATCGGTTCAGGTCGACCAGTTGCTGTACTGAACCTTTGCCAAATGTTGTTTCGCCAACAATCACAGCACGTCCATAATCCTGTAATGCACTGGCTACAATTTCTGAAGCAGAGGCACTGAATCTGTCCACAAGCACAACCATCGGTCCTGTGTATGAAATACTGGGGTCTTTATCCTTGTGTATTTCAATATGACCGCTTGAATCACGGACCTGTACAATAGGGCCTTTGTCAATAAACAGTCCGGCCAGTTGTGTCGCTTCAATTAAAGAGCCGCCGCCATTTGAGCGCAAGTCCAGCACCAGGCTGTCGATATTGTCTTCCAGCAATTCACCCAGAAGGTTATGAACATCTTTTGTCGTGCTGCGATAATCTTCCTCACCATTCTGAAAAGCGTTGAAATCCAGGTAGAAAGTAGGGATGGTAATAATGCCGATTTTCTGGGTTTTGTTGTCATGTGTAATTTCTAGCACATCTTTTGTTGCTGCCTGTTCTTCCAGTTTGATTTTATTACGCGTGATAGAAATTTCCTCAACAGCGGCGCCATCGCCTTTGTTGCCGGGTAAAATCTGCAACCTGACAATGGTGTCTTTCGGCCCGCGAATTAATTCAACGACTTCTTCCAGACGCCATCCAACGACATCCGTGAATTCTTTTTCGTTCTGTTGAGAAATACCAATGATTTTATCTTTGGCATGTAAAAGGTCACCCAGATCAGCAGGGCCGCCAGGAATGATACGTTCAACAATAGTATTATCGCCGTCAGTTCGCAGTAATGCACCAATGCCTTCCAGGGAAAGACTCATGCGAATTTCAAAATTATCAAAAGAGCGTGGTGATAAATAACTGGTATGAGGATCTATTGCCGTGGCATAAGCGTTGATATAAAGCTGAAAAATATCATTCTCGTCCAGTTGTTTGGTTCTTTTCAGTACGCTGCTGTAACGTTTGACTAGCGTCTTTTTAATTTCATCTTTTTCCTTGTTGGCGAGTAGCAATGACAGCACATCATTTTTAATGCGTTTGCGCCATAAGTCGTTTTGCTGCTCTATGGTAACGGGCCACGTGGCATGTTTGCGTTCAATCACGAAAGTTTCGTCGATTGAAAAATCAAAGTCTTTTTCGATCAACAGCAATGCGTATTCAATGCGTTCGCTCACTCTTTTCTGGTAGGTGGAGAAGATTGAATAAGCGGGTAATAAATTATTGGCGCGCAGGGCGTCATCTAAAGTGAATCTGTACTTGTCAAAGCGTGCAATATCGGTCGCCAGAAAATAGCTTTTACTGGAATCCAGCGAGTCCAGAAAATTATTATAGATAGTGGCTGAAAATTCATCGTTTAAATCGACTTTTCGATAATGGTAGCGACCAAGGAAGTCAGTAATAATTTTAGTCGCCCGTAAGTGGTCAACGGTAGGAGACAGAGTAGGGTTCTCTATACCGACACTACTGAAAGATATAGTTACCAGTAAAAAGGTGGAGATTAAGTGGATTATTTTTTTATGCACGATGATTTTGACTTGGGCTAGAGTGTTTAATTCATGGAATTATTATTAAAATTCAATTTATTGTATACAAATGTTGATGTAAATAGCGTATGTATATCTCTATTTTGATGAAAAACTCTCAGTGAGTTCCATGTAAAACATCTAAAATACGCCACAAAATTAATTTGGAATGCGTCGTAATTGTGCCATATACTTGCAGGAATGTCCTGTAACTTATTGAAGTAAAAGCGTATTGCTTGGCGGGAATTATAAGTTCGTAAGGAATAATATGGTATATCAGGGAGAATATCAGTGGATCCATTAAAACAAGAAAAAAAACTGTTCATGACACGTCTGATGACGCCAGAGATGGCCAATTTCTCTGGAAAAGTCCATGGCGGCTCAATTTTAAAGCTATTGGACGAGGCCGCTTTCTCATGCGCCTCGCGTTACTGCCAGACTTATGTCGTCACGGCTTCACTGGATCAGGTGGTGTTTAAAAATCCGATTACCGTGGGTGATCTCGTCACGTTCAAATGTAATGTGAATTACGTCGGACGTAGCTCAATGGAAATAGGTATTAAAGTGGAAGGCGAAAAAATCTGTGAAAAGAAAAAATATCATGCGATATCCTGCTATTTCACCATGATTTCAGTTGATGAAAACGGAAAGTCTCAGCAGGTGCCAAGATTGAATCTGGAGTCCGAGACAGAGGAAAAGCTATTTCAGGCTGGTAAAATGCGCTGCAGAATGCGTAAAGAGATACAGGAAAGAAATATGCAGTTACACGTAGGGCTGGATTCGGAGTAGCGCTGAAAGTATGAGTAACCAGACAATATCCGGCTACTCATCAATTTCTTAATTCAGGCTAAACAGGAACGACATTGTTAGCGCATGGGCCTTTTTGGCCTTCACCCACTTCAAACTCAACTGATTGACCATCATTCAACGTTGCGTAACCGCCACCGTTTTTGATTTCAGAGTGGTGTACGAAAAGATCTTTTCCACCATCTTCCGGAGTGATGAAGCCAAAACCTTTGTCCGCATTGAACCACTTTACTGTACCTTTACTCATTTTCTATCGTTCCTTTATGGATTAAATTGCATAGTTGTCGTTACACAAAAACTGTGTAAATAAAACGACAGGCCTGAGTGTAACTGAAGGCTGGCCTATATACACATTTTAATTGGCTGTTTGAGGGATAAAATCCAGTTTAAACCGCGATTATTTCGAATTTTCACCGATTTTCAGCAATAATGTCGTGCCATGAATGGCATATCCGTTTTTTTCGATCTGTCTGAGCACGTCTTTCTGGTCGAGTGCCGGATGCGTTTTTCCAGGTTCAACCTCTAAACGGGTTCTGAACGGGGACAGTGTTAATAAATCTTTATCAACGGATTCCGGTAATTTTAAATCGCTGATCTTTGTGCCTTTAGGAACGGATAAAAATTTATCGCCCTTAATGGCGCTGTTATAAATATCTATTTTCAAGTTGGGCCTTATATATGTATGAGTAAAATTTAATGCTTAAGCATATGAGTGGAGCTAGCGAGATATGTCAGGTTTAACGATCATTATATTCCCATCCACTGATGTAATGGTGCACTTTGCTCCATTGGCAATCGCATCGACACCTGCATGACTATCCAGGCGGCTATTCCAGTCAATTCCTGAATAACGAATCGTTCCCGAGCTTGTACTAATCTCACTGCTGGCAGTGACTTGTCTGCCAATCATATCGCTACTGGTATCGGCACCGCCTCCAGAATTCTGAAAATTCTTTAAAGGTTTCCATAAAAGCAGGGTGGTGATTGCAGTGAGTATGCCTAGTGTAAATATTTCCATTTCCCAGCCCGATATGACACCTAGTCCTATCAGTATTCCGGTTATAAAACTGGCAATTGCAATAAACAGTAACGGGCCACCTAAACCAATAACGGCCAGTTCTACAATGAAACTGACGCCAGCAATCAGATAAAACAAATGATCATGGTGCTCAGCGAAGTAATGCACGATATTCACGACTAGGCTCCTTCAGGCTGGTTAGGCAATTTCAGACTACTGGAAACAGCAATTGCCTGTGCCACGGTATTGACAACATTTTCACTGGTTTTGCCATCACTTAAGACGACCGTACTTTCAGCGGCAATCGCACGATGTGCGGCGATAGCTTCCCGTCCCAGTTGTAATGTCATTGCTGATTCACCTGATTCGGTTTTGGCAATCTCGCCCACCGTTTTCAGCGCACTGGCATCAGCTTCAGCAACTAGTCGAATAGCAGTGGCTTTACCCATGGCTTGTAAAATTTGTGCTTCCTTATCAGCTTCCGCGGCAAGTACCTGCTCCGCTTTAGCCGCTTCTGCGTCCAGTACTCGTGCAGCTTTTAAGCCTTCTGCTTCAGTGATAGCAGAGGTTTTAACGCCTTCTGCAGTCAAAATAACAGAACGCTTTTCACGCTCTGCTGTCATCTGCTTTTCCATGTCTTCGCGAATCGACTGGGGAGGAGAAATATCTTTAATTTCATAACGTGTCACCATAACACCCCATGGTTGGGTGGCTTCCGTCATCGCATTTAATATGGTGGCGTTAATGTTATCGCGACTTTGGAAACATTCATCAAGTTCCATTGATCCTATTGCGTTACGCATAGTGGTCATTGCGAGCTGAATAACCGCCATTTTATAATCAGTGACGTTATTGGTAGCGGCAGCAGCATCAGTGACTTTCATAAAAAGAATGCCATCAATCTGTAATGAAATATTATCTTTAGTGATGGCTGACTGTGAGGAAATATCCAGTGCTTCCTCTTTCAGGCTTTGATCCGCCGCTACTGTTTGAATGAAGGGAATAATAAAATTCAGGCCTGAAGATAATGTTTTGTCATATTTGCCAAACGTATAGATGACATAGCCGCGGTTCTGGGGAACAAAATGAATCCCTTTCTTTAGGGTATATAGGATGACTAGCGCAATCCATAATAATGGGCTGGAAAGTAAATCAGCAGCAAAGTCCATAGTTTTATCCTGATGAAATGATTTCTTAATGATAATGTATTTTGGCAAAAACAGTGCAGAAAATTAAAGCCACGCAGGCCGCTAATATTGATAGTGAGTCTGGTTAAGAGGATTGTATGAGTTGAATCTGCATTTTTTCACCCGCAAATTCAATCATGTCACCAGATACTATTTTTTTGCGCTTGCGGGTTTCAATCTCATTGTTTACATGCACTTGCCCATCTGCAATCACAGACTTCGCTTCAGCACCGCTGGACACCACGCCTTCAAATTTTAATATTTTATACAGTTCGACAGGTTCAGATGTGATTTCGACAATAGTCATGTGCAATTATGTGTGAATAGCGGGAATTGGTGCTTGCTGTAATAAATTATACAATATTTTGTACTGTAGTGGTTTGTAATGCTTCAATTGCTGGCGCTGCTATACAGCGTTCGGCCATATTCCATGAATCTGTTGGAAAAGTTTTTCTTCATATAATTTTGTTAGGTGTCAACCAGAAAAACACCACGGCAGTTCGGGAACTGGCTGCAACCCCAAAATTTCTTACCTGCATGTTTACCTTTTTTGCTTTCTCTGAGTAACATGTCGGAATTGCATTTTGGGCACGAAGGAGAACTGGATTGTAATCTTGGTTCAGACTCTGTTGTTAGCTTGGATTTGGCGGTTTCAAGAGATGGCTTAGCAGATTGAACGCTTAAGCCTGGGAGATGATCAGCTAGCATTTGCCGAAGATCAGAGACAACATAGCTGTGCGCGGCTTTGATGCGAACCAATGGAACCCCGGCGGATTCGCAGGATGAGTCTTTGATGGCATCTCGTTTTGAAGCTGATTTGCTTTTGTGGGACCGGTCATCAAGCTCTACGGCGACTATTGGATCGAGTGACGACGATTCACAAATGATGAAATCAAAATGTTTGGCTGAAATGCGATTAAACGCTTTTTGCCATGTGGATTTATCATTTCCTTTTTTGGGCGCAAGTACATCTGCTACCCGAACTTTCGCCAGAACAGTGCCGTGATTGTCAACAGCCTGAACCAGTACTCCAAAAAATGAACGCTCCGCGTTACTCAGGAACTCGGCCTTTTTTGTGTAGGAGAATTCTTCGCTGTTATTGCCAGTTTTATTTTTAAGTGCTGCAAATACTACTAAAGCAATGATAGCAAGAACTGCAAGCGCTAAGATTATTTCCATGTTTTTAATCTAATGTCTAACGAATGGTCTCAACAGGTGTGCGTGTAATGCACAACCTTGTTGAATGACTTGGAAGCTGTATGGGTAAGTACATGAAATAACTATAGAATTAATAGATGTAATATGCAACTATTATCACTGTATATATTTGGGTTTTATCTTGTATTTGCTGGATTCCCGCTTTCGCGGGAATGACAGTGTGAGTGTTAATGACGGTGTGAACGTTGATAGCAGTATGGATGGTCTTGGCGGTGTAAGTGGCAATGATGGTGTAGATGGCAATTTCGGTGAAGACGAACGTCGGTATGGATGATGATGGCGGTATCAACAGATGAGCTTTCGCAAATGGCGGTGGGTTAGTCTTGCTGGGAATGGAAGTGTTGTTGACTGCCGCGCAAAAAGGCAAGGTAGGAATGCTGGATTACAATATAGTAATGGGTGGTATGAAGGTTGTTTTGTCAGTTATGTGCTGATCACTTCCTGTCTGTTTTCAAGGTAGCTTTGGTAGCGTTGTGGGTGAATGGTGTTGTTATCCACGGCGGCTTTAATTGCGCAACCGGGTTCTTTTATGTGTTGGCAGTCAGAGAATTTGCATCGGCCAATGTGAGGCAGGAATTCGCTGTAACCCAGCATAACCTGTTTTACGTCTTTGAACACGGGCATAAAGGTGCGTACGCCAGGGGAGTCGATAAGCCGGCCGCTGTTATTTATGTTGTGAGCGAAAGCATTGGTAGTGGTGTGTTTTCCCTGTTGTATGTTTTCAGAGAGTTCGCCGACTCTTATATTATTGTTGTTGAGAAGGCGGTTGATTAATGATGATTTCCCAACACCTGACTGGCCAACCAATATACTGGTTTCGTTTGTCAGAGCTAACCGTAGTGTCTGGATGCCATAGCCCAGTTTGGCGCTGGCAATGATAAAGTTGTCGACTAAATCCTTGTAGGTGGTCTCCAGTGGTGTGATGTCAACGTGGTAGTCATTAAGCATTTCGGCCTTGTTGATGACTAATGTTGCCTTGCAGTGGTTAAGTTCGGCGCAGGCCAGGTATTTATCAATCAGCAGGGTTGAGAATGCCGGAGTGGCGGCGACAACAATAATAATATGATCAATATTGGCGGCAATTGTTTTCTCACGCCTGAAATTGTCTATGCGTGTGATCTGGTTTTTACGTGCGCATATTTTTTCGATAACGTCTTTAGACTGGCTTTTTGTTTCACACTCAACATTATCACCACATACTGCGTCGACCGATTTGCTTCTTGCATGACAGGCATGCTGTTCACCGTGTTCATCTTCGACAATAAAAGTTTTGCCTTGCCGCGCGATGACGTGGGCTAGATACATGGAAGTATGATGCGCTCAGTAGTGATAAAACTGTTTGTTCAGGTATTGGGTTACTGCACTGATCTGAGAATCATTCCAGCCAGTGTCTGCTCCGTTTGCGCAGTGTGTCACGCGTGCGTTTAATGCGGCAAGGTTGTTAACAATACGCTCTTCGCGTGTATAAATAACGTGTCCATCGCCGCCAGTCATATTGCTGTGGCATTCAATGCATTCTGACTGGTGTAGTGCCTGACCATCTTCTGCGTGCAAATTGACGCTGATAAAGATTAACGAAAGTGATAACAGGCTTGGCAATAATTTCATGGGGTATTGTTTCTCGGTCATGTTAAAGGTCGAATTTTTATAATATGAATGTAGTTGGTGTACACTCCGTTAAATACTGATTATACAACGTGTGAAAACATAGTGGACACTACATATGGATGATTTAATAAACAATAGTAATCTGATCTGGATTGATCTGGAAATGACGGGTCTGGATACCGTCAACGACGAAATTATAGAAATAGCCACTATCGTCACAGACAAAGAGCTAAATATTATTGCTGAAGGTCCCATGATTGCCATTCACCAGCCGCAAAGTCGTCTGGATCAGATGGACGAATGGAATCAGAATCAACACGGTAAATCAGGCCTCATAAAGCGCGTGCTGGCAAGTCACTATACTCTGGCGCAGGCAGAGGCTGAAACAATTGCATTTTTACAGAAGTATATTGAGGCGGGTAAGTCGCCCATGTGCGGCAACAGTATCTGTCAGGATCGCCGTTTTATGGCGCGTCAGATGCCATTGCTTGAAGAATTTTTTCACTATCGGAATCTGGATGTAAGCACTCTGAAGGAACTGGTTAAACGATGGTATCCTGGCAAGGAATTTGAGTTTGATAAAGAATCAGAACACCTTGCGCTGGCAGATATTCGTGATTCCATTGATGAGTTGAAGCACTATCGTGCGAAGCTATTTGTGACTGCCAGTTAATTGCGTGCTGTTATCCGCCTCGCTTAAATCCGGCGTTAGAATCGTGTTGATGTTATCCAGCGCAGGGTTGGTTTCCGGGTAATCCAGTGTGTAATGCAGTCCTCGGCTTTCCTTGCGTACCAGTGCGCTGCGAATTATCAAGTCAGCAACCACCGCTATGTTACGTAGCTCGATTAAATCGCTGGTGACATTAAAGTTGCTGTAGTACTCGTCGATTTCGCTTAATAGTAAATCTATACGGTGTTTGGCACGTTGCATTCGTTTAGTGCTGCGCACAATGCCTACGTAATCCCACATAAATCGACGCAGTTCATCCCAGTTGTGGGCCACAACAATTTCTTCATCAGAATCTGATACTCGACTGGAATCCCATGCGGGTATATCTACATGTTGTGCGCTGGTGTTGGTGGACTGGTTAATATGCCGGCCGGCAAAACGTCCGTAGGCCAAACATTCCAGTAACGAATTACTCGCCATGCGGTTGGCACCATGCAGGCCGGTAAAGGCAACTTCGCCAATGGCATATAGTTGATCAATATCGGTCTGTCCGTGTTCATTGGTAACGATGCCGCCACAGGTATAATGAGCAGCAGGAACGACCGGAATGGGCTGTTTGGTCATGTCGTAGCCAAGCGAGAGGCAGCGCGCATGAATGTTGGGGAAATGATCCTGAATAAATTTTGCGGATTTGTGGCTGATGTCCAGATAGACGCTATCGAGGCCATGTTTTTTCATCATGTAGTCAATGGCGCGTGCCACGATATCGCGGGGAGCGAGTACACCCCTTGGGTCAAATTGATGCAGAAACTCGGTCCCGTCTTCTAAAATAATCTTGCCGCCTTCACCCCGAATGGCCTCGCTTAATAAGTAGGACTTGGCTTTCGGGTGATACAGACAGGTTGGGTGAAATTGCATGAACTCCATATTCGCGGCACGACAGCCCGCGCGCCATGCCATGGCAAGCCCATCGCCACAGGCACCGTCAGGGTTGCTGGTATATAAGTACACTTTGCTCGCCCCGCCAGTGGCGAGCACCACATTTTTGGCGCGAAATACTTCTACTTCGCCACTTTCAATATTGAGAATATAGGCACCGACACAGCGATTGTCTTTCATGCCCAGTTTTTGCGTAGTGATAAGATCTACCGCAATATAGTTGGAGTGCAGGTCGATATGGTCACGTTTGCGGACTTCATCGATAAGCTGGTTTTGCACCGCATTGCCAGTGGCATCGGCCACATGTGCAACACGACGACGTGTGTGGCCACCTTCGCGAGTCAGGTGTAATTGCTGGGCATTCTGCGGATTGCTATCACGGGTGAAATCTACCCCGATGGAGAGTAGCCAGTCGATCACTTCGCTGCCTTCCGAGACAGTTTTTGCCACCACATCAGGGTCACACAGGCCTGCACCTGCCGAGATGGTGTCACCGATATGCTGTTCGAATGAATCATCGTCATCCAGCACGGCAGAAATGCCACCCTGGGCGTATGACGTATTCCCGCTACTTAATTCAGCTTTGGAAAGCACGGCAATGCGCAAATTCTGGTCGATATGCAGTGCAGTGCTCAGCCCCGCGGCGCCGCTGCCGAGGATAAGAACATCATAATCGTGGGATTTTGGTGATTTTGAACTCATATTTCCTAATTCTGTCATAAAATATGTGACGCCGTTAACATCTATCGTTAGTATATCGCCGTAATTGCTCACTCATTCCGAGGCTGGGCGAACTTCACCGATTCTATATAGTCGTACTATTAGCGGATACCTATTCGCCCAAGGAGATAAGCCCACGATGGGCGAGAACAATAATAACGATAAGGAGCTGGTTGCACGGGCTAAAGAAGGTGATACACGCGCCTTCGACCTGCTAGTGAAGAAATACCAGTTCAAAGTAGTTAACTTGGTGGGCCGCTATGTTCGCCCCGACGAAGCTCAGGACGTTGCGCAGGAAGCGTTCATTAAAGCTTATCGGGGGTTAAAGAATTTTCGCGGGGACGCAGCGTTTTATACATGGTTGTATAGAATCGCAGTGAACTCCGCTAAGAATTACCTGCTATCGGCATCACGCAGACAGTCGGATCGTCAGGTTGATGTTGATGATGCAGAGTATTTTGACGATGCTGCTGTATTACGCGATCACGCAACACCGGACCGGGTTTTACAGTCGCAGGAGCTGGAAACACGGGTGTTTGATGTCATTCATCAACTGCCTGATGATTTGAAAATGGCGATAACGCTGCGAGAGCTGGAAGGAATGAGCTACGAAGAAATTGCAGAGGCAATGGATTGTCCGATCGGTACTGTCAGATCGCGAATATTCAGAGCGCGAGAGGCGATCGATAAAGTTGTTCAGCCATTGATGAGTTAATTATTTATAAGTGAGTCACTATTATGAGTACAGAAACAGAATTATCTGAAAAAGACCTGGAATTAATCAGCGCGAGTCTTGATGAAGACTTGTCTGAATTTGAAAGACGCAGACTAAATACCAGTTTGCTGGCCACCTCTGAAGGTGAAAAAACCTGGGTGCGGTATAACGCTGTTAGCGCGGTAATGAATAAACATTTTCCTGCGCAAATCGACGGCAACTTTTCTCAGCAGGTGATGCAGGCAATCAGCCAGGAAGGTTATCATCAGGACCAGGAGTCGACTGCCAAGGCTGGTATCAAACGGATTGGCAGCCATGTCAAACAGGTCGCCGGTCTTGCTGTTGCAGCCTCTGTCGCTGCATTCTCAATTGTCACATACCAGAATTTCAATCAGCCAACAGGTATCGATGCTCCCGAGCTTGCCATCAGTGAACAAAAAGCAGCAGATGAAATGAAGCCTGCCGCAGCAATGACACTTCAAAGTGCACAACAAGTTGAGTTTGCACCGGCCACAGTCCAGCAACTGGAAGCCATACAGAGTAATCCACAGGTAGAAGAAAAAATTTATTATCAGGAGCTGAATCCCTATATTCAGGGGCATGCAGGATATGGCAGTCAGCGAATTATTTCGCCATATGTGGAAATCATTGAACTAAAGGATGTTAAATAGAAATCCCATGCACGCAATACTTGCTTCATTACTGATTTTATTTGCGGCAAGTGTGCAAGCGCAACCGCCAGCTGTATCACCAGCAAATAGTGATGCCGAATCCGAGGGTCACAGGCTTATTACTAAAATGCTCGACCAGGCCGACCAGATTAATTATCAAGGCACGTTTGTGTTTATGCATAATGGTCAGCTGGATTCAATGCGAATAGTTCATGGCGTTGTTGATGGTGAAGTAAAAGAAAGATTAACGTCATTGAGTGGTGAAACCCGTGAAGTGGTTCGTGATGATGAAACAGTGACTTGTGTATGGCCTATGCGCAATCTGGTAACAGTGAACCCATCTTCTGCACATCACGGCATTCCTACTATTGTACCGAGAGAGCTGGAAAGCCTGACTCAAAACTATATGGTAATAACAGGGCCTGACGGTAGAATTGCAGAGCATGACTGTAAATTACTGGCAATTAAACCGGTTGATGAATACCGCTATGGCTATGAATTATGTATCGAGCCTGAAAGTGGTATGTTGTTACGTTCTAAAATGATTCATCCGCGTGGACATCTGCTTGAAGAAGTGATGTTTACAAGTGTGGAATATCTGGATTCGGTCGAGCATATAAATTTCCATCCGGAAAATGATATACAAGACTTCACATGGCGCAAATCAAAACGCCTGGGTGAGAATATGAAGGCGCCATCACAAGATAGTAAAGTCTGGCGTGTTTCCAAACTGCCACCAGGATTTTCTGTCAGTAAAATCAGTCAGCGAATCATGACAACCAGTGATGAACCAGTCCACCATATGGTGGTGACTGATGGTGTCGCGTCTGTGTCAGTGTTTATTATCAAACCACGCAAGCTTGGCAATATGTTTGAAGGGCTAAGTCAGCGCGGATCTATTAATGCTTTTTCCAGAGGGTTTGATAATCACCAGATTACCGTGTTAGGAGAAGTACCTAACGAAACCGTTAAGATGATCGGTTCGTCTATCATACATGGTGAGTAGCTAAATTCTTTAGAACTTTTGGCTTGCCAGTATTGTCAGTAAAGTGATTCGTAAAAAGGGAATGAATCATGGCTCAAATGGAATAAAAAAATGAGTCAAATACAGCGAAACTGCTATTACATAAAGCTACTTGTTGAAGGAGAATAGCTTTGCTTCAGAAAAATAGAATATCTTTTATATACTTTTTTATTTTAATTTCAATCGCATTTTTAAGCGTTGCTAATGCTGATACAGGCTTGCCAGATTTCACAAAACTGGTAGAGAGCAATGCAGGTGCAGTCGTGAATATCAGCACCACCAAACAACAGGTTACACGTCGCACCTTGCCACCCAATATGGAAATTCCTGACATGCCTCAGGATGGGCCATTAGGTGACTTTCTGGAGAAATTCTTTGGAGGTCAACAGGGTCCGCATGAAGACTATTTTAATTCTCGTTCATTAGGTTCAGGTTTTATTATTTCCAATGACGGTTATGTCGTAACGAATCATCATGTCGTTAAAGAGGCGGATGAGATTATTGTTAAACTGAGTGATCGTCGTGAGCTGGAAGCAAAGCTTATCGGCAGTGATCCGCGAAGTGATATTGCCTTATTGAAAATTGAAGCAAGTGATCTTCCGGTAGTGAAACTTGGTTCTGCCAATGAGCTTAAAGTTGGTCAATGGGTGTTGGCAATTGGCTCACCTTTTGGTTTTGATCATTCTGTAACGTCAGGCATTGTCAGTGCTAAAGGCAGAAGTTTGCCAAATGAGAACTACGTGCCTTTTATACAGACTGATGTGGCTATTAATCCTGGCAATTCAGGCGGACCACTGTTTAACCTGAATGGTGAAGTCGTCGGTATCAACTCTCAAATTTACAGTCGTACGGGTGGTTTTATGGGATTGTCATTCGCAATTCCTGTTGAAGTCGCCATGGATGTTATTGATCAGCTTAAAGCGAACGGTTATGTGTCACGTGGCTGGCTGGGAGTGTACATACAGGAAGTGACACGTGAACTCGCCGAGTCCTTTGGAATGGATAAACCCATGGGTGCACTGGTTGCAAAAATCATGGATGGCAGTCCGGTGGAAGATGCAGACATTAAAGTAGGTGATGTAATTCTTTCCTTTAATGGGCAGGAAGTTCAAAGTTCTGCTGCATTGCCGCCAATGGTTGGGCGTGTTCGCGTTGGTGAACAGGTTAAGCTTAAGATCATGCGAGACGGCAAGTTGAGCACAGTCAAAGTCAAGATCGGTCAGTTGCCGGATTCAGATCAGCCTCTTGCCGGTGACGCTATTGAAAAAGTGTCAGAAGGTATTCTTGGTTTGGATGTTCGTGCGTTAACCAAGGATGAACTGGAAGAAATGGAATTATCCCATGGTTTATACGTTCAGTCGGTTGCTGAGGGTGCTGCTAAATCAGCAGGCATACGTAAAGGAGATGTTTTGCAATTAATCAATGGTGATAAAGTGCAGACAGTGATGGAATTGAAGGAGATAGTAGAAAAATTACCTAAAGGTAAATTTGCTTCAATTCTGGTTCAGCGCCGTCAGGGGCCACAATTTCTGGCGCTTAAAATCCCACAGGATGAGGAAAAGTAGCGGTTCGCATACACTTCCCTCATAATTGCAGTGTATTATTCGAAGCGGGCTATATTAGCCCGCTTTTTTATTGTTGATAGATTATTTTTGACTCGCTCGTAAATGAAACATATACGTAATTTTTCCATTATTGCCCATATTGATCACGGCAAATCCACTTTGGCAGATCGTTTTATTCAGCTCTGTGGCGGTTTAAGTGATCGCGAAATGAGTGCCCAGGTTCTGGACTCTATGGACCTGGAGCAGGAGAGAGGCATTACGATTAAAGCCCAGGCCGTATCCTTACCTTACAAAGCCAAAGACGGAAATACTTATCACCTGAATTTTATTGATACACCTGGCCATGTTGATTTTTCATATGAAGTATCCCGCTCACTTGCTGCCTGTGAAGGGGCGCTACTAATTGTAGATGCTTCTCAGGGTGTAGAAGCGCAGAGTGTAGCAAACTGCTACACCGCAGTTGAGCTGGGGCTGGAAGTGTTACCTGTCCTGAATAAAATAGACTTGCCTGCCGCCGACCCCGATAGGGTCGCTGAAGAAATTGAAGAAGTCATCGGCATTGATGCCACTGATCCTATACTGGTGAGTGCCAAGACCGGCCAGGGTGTGCAAGAGGTGCTGGAAGCGCTGGTACTTAATATCCCGGAACCGAAAGGTGATCCTGACAAACCACTAAAAGCATTAATTATCGATTCGTGGTTTGATAGTTATGTCGGTGTGATTACATTGATACGCGTGTTTGATGGTTGTCTGAAACCAAAACAAAAAATTGTGTCAATGTCGACAGGACGTAATTTTCAGGTGGAAAAATTAGGTGTGTTTACACCTAAACGTGTAGACCGCAGTGAATTATCAGCGGGTGAAGTTGGGTTTTTGATATGCGGCATTAAAGATATCTCCAGCGCAAAAGTGGGAGATACTCTTACATCTGCAGATACCCAGGCAGAAAAGGCATTACCCGGTTTTAAAGAAGTTAATCCGAATGTATTTGCAGGTATATTTCCTGTGAATGCTGATGACTACGAAAATTTTCGTGATGCGCTAGATAAACTGAAATTAAATGATGCATCTTTTTCATTCGAACCCGAAACATCGCAAGCTCTTGGCTTTGGTTTCCGTTGTGGATTCCTCGGCATGCTGCATATGGAGATTGTCCAGGAACGTCTGGAAAGAGAATATGATCTGGACCTGATTACAACAGCGCCAACTGTTGTCTACCAGATACATTTGACCAGTGGTGAAATTATGCAGATTCATAATCCGTCGCAATTACCACCACCAAACAAAGTTGACTCAATTCATGAGCCCGTCATTACCGCAAATATTCTCGTGCCGCATGAATTTGTCGGTAATGTGATTACATTATGTATTGAAAAAAGAGGCATACAAAAAAATCTTGTTTATCATGGAAGTCAGGTAGCGATTACGTTTGATATTCCATTAAATGAAGTTGTACTGGATTTCTTTGATCGACTTAAATCAGTCAGTCGTGGCTACGCCTCGTTTGACTACCAGCATTCGCATTTTTCACCAGCACCTTTAGTCAAGCTTGATATATTGATTAATAGTGAAAGGGTGGATGCATTATCAGTGATTGTTCATTCTGATCATTCGCGTACCTATGGAAATGCACTGGCAGTGAAGCTGAAGGATCTGATTCCTCGTCAAATGTATGATGTCGCCATTCAGGCAGCGATTGGGACACAAATAATCGCACGTACTTCAATTAAAGCGCTACGCAAAAATGTAACGGCGAAGTGTTACGGTGGTGATATCACCCGCAAGAAAAAACTGTTAGAAAAACAGAAAGCAGGCAAGAAGCGAATGAAGCAAATCGGTAGCGTGGAAGTTCCTCAGGCTGCGTTTCTGGCTGTGTTGAAGGTTGGTAAATAACACACATTATATTTTGTCAGTCACATTGTTTACGTCTTCATGGTGGTGGTTGTATAGGAATTTGTGCTTATGAATAAAATACTCAAGTTGATATTTGTGACACTGATGGTGCTTAATTTCGCCCATGCAGATTATCTTGAAGTGACACTTCTCGGTACAGGTACGCCCCGTCCCAGTGTGGAACGATTTGGTTCAGCCACTCTGGTTTATGCAGGTGGCCAGTATTTTCTATTTGATGTTGGTCGTGGTGCCACCATCAGATTAAAGCAGGCCGGTATTACTCCCAATCTGATTGACAAGGTATTCCTGACACACCTGCATTCAGACCATATTTCAGGGCTGGATGATCTGTGGATAACAGGCTGGATATGGCAGCGACAGCAATTACTCAATGTGAGCGGCCCCAAGGGGACACATCAATTAATAAAAGGCTTGCGTGATGCTTACAAAGCAGATATTTCATATCGCGTTGCCAATGTTGATCTGGATGATAGCAAGGCCGACATTGACAGTGCTGAAATTGAACCGGGCGTGGTCTATCAGAAAGATGGTGTGACAATACATGCTTTTCTGGTGGAGCATGCGCCAGTGAAACCGGCTTATGGCTACCGTCTTGAATTTGGTGACCGTGCGGTTGTCATTTCCGGTGATACAACCTATTCAGAAAATCTTATTAAGCATGCACAACAAGCTGATTTACTCATTCATGAAATTGTTGCTGCGAAACCTGTTTTATTAAAACGAAATAAGCGCCTGGGTAATGTAGTGGCCTATCACACGAACCCTGTTCAAATGGCTGAAATACTCAATAAAATTAAACCAAGAGCGGCAATTCTTAATCACGTCCTGCTGTTTGGTGTGTCTGAGGATCAGGTTATTGACGAGATCAAGCAGATGTATTCTGGAGATATTGTTATGGGTTATGATTTAATGAAAATTGGCGTGGGTAATACTATCGATATTCAGCGCATCAATGCAGAGTAGTTAATTATGAGTAAACTTCTAGATAAAAAAGGCCCATTAATTATGGGTATCCTAAATGTCACGCCCGACAGTTTTTCTGATGGGGGTCGTTACGTGAGTACGCGTGATGCGGTTGCGCGTGGTTTGGAAATGATAGATGAAGGCGCAGATATTATTGATATTGGCGGGGAGTCTACACGACCGGGATCAGAGCGAGTCGATGCCACTGAGCAAAAAAGACGAGTTCTGGATGTTATTTCTGCTTTATCCCGGGAAATTTCCAGTGATGTGCTTATCAGTATAGATACAACACTTAGTGATGTTGCCGAAGCAGCCCTCGATGCAGGCGCAGGGTTTGTGAATGATGTCACTGGCGGTACTGATGATGTAGATCTCATGAAACTCGTTGCCGAACGCGATGTGCCTTACTGCATTATGCATATGCAGGGTCGTCCTGATAATATGCAGGATAACCCCAGCTATGAAAATGCTGCAAAAGAAGTAAAAGAATTTCTGCTTGTTCAAGCACAAAAAATGCAGGACCTGGGATTATCAAAAAATAATATTATTCTGGATCCTGGTATTGGTTTTGGTAAACGCACTCAGCATAACCTTGAGTTGCTAAATCAACTGGATAAAATTTGTGAAACTGACTATCTGGTATTACTGGGGACCAGTCGCAAACGGTTTATGGGTGAGATTTGTGCTACTGAAGATCCTGCGCAGCGTATGCCCGCAACCTGTGCCACAACCGCGTTAGGTGTAGAAGCTGGCGCCAAAATTTTCAGAGTTCATGACGTCTGGCAGAACAGGCAGGCCGCTGATGTCAGTTATGCGATAAAAATGTGCAAGCAATTGTCAGGGTAAAATAATACACCGCCGTATTTGGAAAGCCTCTCACGTGAGAGGCTCTATCAATACCCAGGCTAAAGTTTAATAGCCTGATCTACAGTATCTCCTTGGTGGAGCGTAATGGTGCACTCTGTGCTCATAACGATGCGCGCGTCTATGATTGTATCGATGAGCGTAATAATCTTTCTTGTAATGGCGATAGTGATTGCTTCTGTGTTTGTAGTGCTTTCCATGACCATTGTGACCAATCACAATTTTGATCGGATGATCAATATAGCCAACACTTCCGTAAAGGCCGCCCGCAAAACTATTCGATGAAAGTGAAAGCAGTAAAACCACTCCTGCTACTTTTGTTAATTTGGCGAAATGTGTCGTCATAATTAAATCTCCTCGCCCTGATAGGCGTTTGATTACAGGCAAGCACTGAATATATAAAGTACATCAATGCCTAATGCGTATGAGAATACATCCAGGTATTTATGTATATTCTCAATGATAACAACGTTGGAAGAGATATTTGGTTGACGTGATATAACCCTGTATTTATAGGTTATATTAGAAAATTACGGGATTTTGGCTCTGCTGCTAAATCAACAGCAGAGCCCGTGCTGTGTTAACGTTAATTTAGTGCTTTTCTACAGCGCCCAGTTTTATTGCGCAGAATTTAAATTCCGGGATTTTAGCAAACGGATCAAGCGCATCAGTTGTTAACAAATTCGCGGCCGCTTCGTGATAGCAAAATGGCATGAATATCTGGCCTTCTCTCAACCCATCATCAACTCGCGCGTAGCATTCGATGCTGCCGCGGCGTGAAGTCAGGCGAATCATCTCGTCTGCGCTTAAGCCCAGTTTTTCCAGATCTTTTGGATTAATAGATGCGACAGGTACCGGTTCAATAGCATCAAGCATTGAGGCGTGTCTGGTCATAGCACCTGTATGCCAGTGCTCAAGCTGACGGCCTGTAATCAATACAAAATTGTATTCGCTGTCTGGAAGCTCATCAGCATTGGTAAATTTAGCCGGTACTAAACGGCCCTTACCACTTTCAGTCGGGAAGTCATCGATAAATATAATTCCCTGACCAGGATCTTCCGGACTATCGCATGGGTATGTCACGGAATCATGATTTTCCAGACGGTCCCATGACATGCCCTTAATTGAATCCATACCTAAACGCATTTCAGCAAATACATCACTAGGACCAGCATAACTCCAGTCACAGCCAAGTCGTTTGGCTATTTCCTGGATGATCCACAAGTCTTGTCTGGCATCACCAGGCGGGTTGACGGCCTTGCGGCCCAACTGTACACGACGGTCAGTGTTGGTAAACGAGCCATCTTTCTCCGGAAATGCAGAAGCGGGCAGGACGACGTCAGCAAACAAAGCGGTTTCAGTGAGGAAGATATCCTGAACAACCAAGTGTTTAAGTGATGCTAGTGCTTTTCGCGCATGGTTAAGATTAGGATCTGACATTGCCGGATTTTCCCCTTCAATGTACATGCCTAAAATATTGCCATCCGTAATTTCATCCATGATCTCAACCACAGTCAGACCAGGTTTTGGGTCAAGCTCGGCATTCCACAGTTTTTCAAATCTTGCTTGCGCTTCCGGGTTGTCCACGCGTTGATAATCCGGGAAAACCATCGGAATCAGGCCGACGTCTGAAGCACCCTGGACATTATTTTGTCCTCGTAGCGGATGCAAGCCTGTACCAGGTTTGCCTATCTGACCAGTAATGAGAGACAGTGCAATCAGGCAGCGAGAATTGTCAGTACCATGTATGTGTTGTGATATACCCATGCCCCAGAAAATGATTGATGCTTTGGATGATGCGTAAACACGCGCTACTTCATGTAATGTCTCAGCAGGAATGCCACAGATTTTTTCCATTTCTTCTGGCGAGAAATCTTTTAAGTGTTGCTCAAGCTCTGCATAACCTTCGGTACGATTGGCAATAAATTCCTTGTCGACCAAACCCTGTTTAATGATTGAATGCATGATGGCATTCAGCATGGCGACATCAGTATCTGGTTTGAATTGCAAAAAGTAATCAGCATGGCGCGCAATTTCAGTGCCACGAGGATCCATCACAATCAATTTCTTGCCAGCGCGTGCTGCGTTTTTAATAAAGGTTGCTGCTACTGGATGATTGGTGGTGGGGTTGGAGCCAATAATCACAATTACTTCAGCGTCTTCAACTTCAGCGACCTGATTGGATACCGCCCCCGAACCCAGACCTTCTAGTAACGCAACAACAGAAGAGGCATGACACAGACGTGTACAGTGATCAACGTTGTTGGTTTTAAAGCCGGTACGAATGAGCTTTTGGAACAGGTACGCTTCTTCGTTGGATCCTTTGGCTGAGCCAAAACCAGCGAGCGCGTTTCCACCAAGTTCGTCACGGATATCACGTAGTCCTTTGGCGGCAAATTCCAGTGCTTCGTCCCAGCTTGCTTCTCTGAACATTGCACTTATGTCTTCTTCAGTCAGTGCTTCGATATTAGAAACTTTAGCGGCACCTTCCTTGCGAATTAAAGGTTTGGTTAATCGACGATCATTATGAATGTAATCGAAGCCATAGCGGCCTTTAACACATAAGCGGCTCTTGTTGGCCGGACCATCGCGGCCTTCGACATAAATAATCTTTTCATCTTTAATGTTAAATGTGAGCAGGCAGCCAACACCACAGTAAGGACAGGTTGACTCCACTTTTCTGTCTGGTTCAAGCAGACCTAATTCATTGGAAGGCATTAGCGCGCCAGTAGGGCAGGCCTGAACACACTCGCCACAGGCAACGCATGAGCTGTCACCCATAGGGTCAGCAATATCAAAGACAATTTCCGAGTGTGAGCCACGATTAGCGTAGCCAATCACATCATTGTTTTGTATTTCACGGCATGCACGCACGCAGCGAGTGCATTGAATGCAGGCATCCAGGTTGACTGCAATAGCCGGGTGGGAAAGATCGGCCTGTGGATTATGACGCGATTCAAAACGGGGTAGACCGACTTCCAGTTTTTGTGACCATTGATCAAGCTCACTGTTTAAAGTGTATTCTTTTTCAGCGATATCAGATTGAAGTAATTCAAGCACCATTTTCTGAGAGTGAAGTACGCGATCATTACCGGTATTGACGACCATGCCCTCAGTTGGCGTGCGCACACATGAGGGTTGAAGTACACGCTCACCTTCAATTTCAACGACACAGGCACGGCAGTTGCCGTCAGCGCGCATGCCATCGGTATAACAAAGGTGTGGAATTTCAACACCGTTTCTACGTGCGGCCTGTAAAATTGTTTCATCTTCAAACGCGTGAATTTTTTCTCCGTTTAACGAGAACTCAACGGTTTTTAATTCTTTTAAATCTTTTGGATTAGCTGCCATTTATTGTTACTCCATTTCCTTATTTGAGTTCATCGGGAAAATATTTCATCACGCATTGCATCGGGTTTGAAGCTGCCTGACCCAAACCGCAAATTGAAGCATCATTCATGGTTTGCGAAAGTTCTTTCATTAAAGGCTGGTCCCACTTGCCTTTGTCCATTAGCATCACTGCCTTGGATGTGCCAACCCGGCAAGGTGTGCACTTGCCACATGATTCATGTGAAAAGAATTTCATGGCATTGTGTGCCAACGCTTTTGCGCTATCCTGATTTGAGAAAATCATGACGGCGGCAGAACCAATAAAGCATCCGTACTCGTTGAGAGTATCAAAGTCCATCGGAATGTCGCCCATGCTGGCAGGAAGAATTCCTCCTGACGCGCCTCCGGGGAAATAACCGTAAAATTCATGACCATCAAGCATGCCGTCACAATATTCATCGATTAACTCTTTAACGGTGATACCTGCAGGTGCCAGGTGCACACCAGGCTTCTTCACGCGACCACTAACAGAAAAGGAACGCAAACCTTTACGCCCGTTTCTGCCATTTGATGTAAACCAGTCTGCGCCTCGCTCGATTAAATCTCTGACCCAGTATAATGTTTCCATGTTGTGTTCAAGTGTTGGGCGGCCAAAGACGCCAACCTGTGCCACAAAAGGAGGACGCAGGCGAGGCATGCCTCGCTTGCCTTCAATGGACTCAATCATTGCTGATTCTTCACCGCAGATATATGCGCCGGCACCACGTCTTAATTCAATATGCGGAAGTGTATGAGGGGGATTGGCTTTTAATTTGTCTAATTCATTTGTTAATGCTTTGCGCACACCTGCATATTCGTCGCGCAGATAAATATAAATAGCTTCAGTACCGACAACATGTGCGGCAATTAGCATGCCTTCTAAAAATCTGTGTGGATCTCTTTCAAGGTAGTAACGATCCTTGAAAGTACCGGGTTCGCCTTCATCGATGTTCACTGCCATAATTCTTGGTGCGTCTTGATCGCCAACAATTCTCCATTTTCTTCCGGCTGGAAATCCTGCGCCGCCTAGTCCACGTAAATTTGAATCTTCAAGAGTCGTGATGACATCTTCTTTAGTAAGCGAGCCATTAATTAATTTGTTTAATGTTTCGTAGCCGCCATCTTTTTTGTAATCTTCAAAAGAAATACAGTCCGGTGCAACAGCGTCTTTTTCTTTGTTGTTTACAGCCGAAACGATTTTATCGACATCCGCATATGGAATAGCATTTGTGCCAACCACTGCCACTGGTGCCTGTTCGCAACGGCCCACACATGGCACAGGCTGGATACGGATTTCACCGTTATATTTTCCTTCCAGTGCTTTAATAATCTGCTGGGAATTATTCAGTTCGCAACTAACGGAGTCGCACACTCTGATGGTCAGTTCCGGGGGTGCATGATGGCCTTCTTTGACCAGATCAAAGTGATGATAGAACGAGGCGACTTCGTAGACTTCGGTAGTAGCCAGTTTCATCACGCTGGCGAGTGCCGTCATATGATCTGCTGAGATATGGTTATATTTGTCTTGAATTAAATGCAGATATTCAATGAGTAGATCGCGTCGGATCGGCATGTCACCCAGTAGATCGTGAACTTGTTGTAAAGCCAGAGGATTAACGTTTCTTCCACGTTGCTCACCCCGCATTTTATTGCGTTTGCGCGTAACAGCCTTGTCCATAATGTGCCTGAATTCCTAAGTAATTTTATTTGAGATAATGCGAGCTCGTTATTTTACGTGATTTCTAATGGAATGCGTATATCATCGTTTTATTAATTTCGCGATTTTCGCGGTGAGTAAATTTTGTACTATCTAGAAAAAGGAGGCCTGTCATGTCGAAGTGGCGAGATATTAAGCCGGAACAGACTTATACAGATGAGCAAATAGAACTGCGTCTGTCTGAGGAATTGCCAAAGTGGTACTACGAAAACGGCTGGATCAGACGTAAATACAAGACCAATAGCTGGAAAGGCACTTTAATGGTGGTCAATACCGTGGGCCATCTGGCAGAAGCAGCATGGCATCATCCGGATTTAACCGTTTCATATGCTTTTGTGGTGGTTAAGCTGATGAATCATGCCGCCAAAGGTGTGACCAATAAAGATTTTGCACTGGCGAAAAAGATTGAAGAAGTTATCCAGTGGAATCCAGGCAAGGACGAGCCTGACCTGGATGGTGTGCCCAATGACCAGCGTTTTGCCTATATCAAATATGACTAATTATTGAGCGATCAGCTTGCGCACCTGTTGCTCCAGTACTGCAAAGGGTGTGCGTGGAAGAATGATACTGCCAATATTGCCCTGTCGGTCAATCAGAAACATATTGGCAGTGTGGTCGACATTATAGTTGTCAGTGCTGACGTCACCACTGAACTTCACACTGGCATTAAACTGCTTCAGTACTTTGGCGATGTCGTCTTCTGAACCCGTCAAACCAATTATATTCTTGTTGAAGTAGGCAACATAACTATCTAATTTCTCTGGTGTATCTCGCTTCGGGTCAACGCTAATAAAGAGTACCTGTATTTGCTCTGCCTGGTCATCCAGTGCTGCGATCAGGCGTTGAATTTCCAATAAGGTATTTGGGCAAACGTCAGGGCAGTGGGTGAATCCAAAAAATATAATGCCAACTTTTCCTTTTATGTCGCTCAAATGAAACAGCTTGCCTTTGTGAGTGGTCAACTCGAAATCACCCCCCAGTTTAGGGGTATTCGCATGTGTGATGCTCATGAACGCGCATACAATAATGACAAGCAGTAAGCGGGCTGACAGGGTAGTGGCTGATGTGTGCATATTGAATAATTTAGTGGTTATTTCATATTAATAATAAGTGTGAGACTGAAATAGTGTCCGGCAGTTTCGTTCATTATTTGTAATTAACAGTGGCGAAGTAGTCATAATGAATAAATTTCAGTCAGTAATGAGTAAATATCCCTATAAATCAAGGCATTTTAGTATTTTACGTTCAACAGATAGAGGACAACTAGTATCTTATTAGAACTTGATAGTAGTGCTGGATGCGGCATAATGTCGCACATCGAACTGGATTTTGGTTACCCATACGTGGGTGTGTGTTTATGTGGACCTAAAACGTTACCATGTATTTATATCTTGATTCGAGATTAGGTTTACTTTTAAGTAATATTTACGGAGTTTAAACAATGAAAAAAATGCTTCCATTTAAATGGGCAAAAGGCGCAGTCGCTTCAGCGGTATTCGGTGCAGCAGCATTAGTAGGTGGAATGCCCGGCACAGCTCAAGCTGATGAGACATGCATGTCACCATACATGGCCAAGATCGTAGGTCAGGAAGACTTTGTATACGTATGGACTTTGGGTGTTGAAGGAATGGGAGACGAGCAAGACAAGCTGGTCACAATTTCTGTTAACCCTGATGCAGATGATTACGGCGAAGTTGTTCACATTGTATCTGTTGGTGGCCGCAATGAAGCCCATCACTCTGGTTTATCTGATGACCGTCGTTTCCTATGGGCTGGTGGTCTGGATAGTAACAAGATCTTTATTTTTGATGTTCATTCAAATCCGCGTGAACCCAAGTTACACAAAGTGATCACTAACTTTGTTGATAAAACTGGCGGTATGGTTGGACCTCATACTTTCTATGCGTTACCTGGCCGTATTATGGTTTCTGCACTGTCTAACAATGTCGATCATGGTGGACGTACAGGCATGGCGGAATACACTAGTGAAGGTGAATTCATTGCTGCTCACTGGTTCCCAACGGATGATGACCTTCGCGGTTCTCATAAGACGGGTAACTTCGCTGATGGTTATGGATATGATGTACGTGTACTACCACGTGTTAATGCCATGTTCACATCATCGTTCACAGGATGGTCAAACTACATGATGGACTTTGGTCAGATGCTATCTGATCCGGAAGCCATGAAGCGTTTTGGTAATACAATGGTAGTTTGGGATCTGCACACTCGTAAGCCAAAGAAAGTATTTGACGTACCTGGTGCACCATTAGAAATACGATGCGCGTGGGCAGGTGACAACAACTACTGTTTCACTACTACTGCTTTAACTTCTAAAATCTGGCTGATTTACCTGGATGAAAAAGGCGAGTGGCAGGCTGAAGATGTTGCTGATATAGGTGACCCTTCAAAAGTACCACTTCCTGTAGATATCTCAATCACTGCTGATGATAAAGGTCTTTGGGTGCAAACATTCATGGATGGAAAGACTCGTTACTTTGATATCAGCGATCCACACAATCCCAAGCAGACTTATGAGCACAAGATTGGTTCACAGGTAAACATGATCTCTCAAAGCTGGGATGGTAAGCGTGCTTACTTCACAACTTCTCTGTTAGGAAGCTGGGACAAGACTGGTAAAGATGATGAGCAATGGTTCAAGCTGTACCACTGGAATGGCAAGAAGCTTGATCACCAGTTCACAATTGACTTCTATCAGTTGAAGCTGGGCCGTGCACATCAAATGAGATTTGGTGCGTACTCGCTATACTCTCAAGCGCCGAACTCTTCAGATACAATGATGTCTCAATTAGAGCAGTAATTGAATCTAGAGGTTAGGCTGACGTTTAGCGAATAAACGTCCTAGCAGTCATATAAAAGGCCGCCCTAGTAGGCGGCCTTTTGTTTATATAGAGGATTAAAACAGGAATCATGAAAAACGTTTACATAACTTGTTTTTCACTATTGTTAAGCTTGTCGCTGTACGGGTGCGATAAAGCAACAGATAACGAGACAGAACATACCGCCAAGGTTGCCAGCCATGAAAACCAGGTACGGCTTCATGCGCCAGGCTGGGGCGATATGGAATTCGAATTACCTGAGCCTGGAACATACAATCTGCCTCCGTTCGGCAAAGCTGCGGATGGTAATGTACTCACAGACGAAGGCGAAGAAAAACGCCTGTCAGATTTTTACGGCGATAAAATTGTTGTACTGAGTTTTATTTATACCCAATGTTCGGACCTCAACGGCTGTCCACTGGTTACAGCAGTTTTTTATAAATTGAAAGATGCGCTAAAAGACCATCCGGAGTTATCTGACCAGCTAAGGTTGATTAGCCTGAGCTTTGATCCTAAATATGATACACCTGAGGTCATGAAGTTTTATGGCCAGGGAAGTAAGGATTTTGGTGGGCCAGAATGGCAATTTCTAACCACCGCTTCTCAGGAAGAGCTGGAGCCGATTACACAGGGGTTTGGACAATACGTTAATCAGGAATACGATGAAGAAGGTAACCCCAGCAATAAATTTGCGCATATTCTGCGAGTATTTCTAATCGACAAGAATGGCGTTAAACGTTCTCAATACAGCGCGAGTTTTCTGCACGATGAGTCATTGGTAGCTGATTTTAAAACATTGTTAATGGAAGAACAGGATAACTGACCCCAAAATGAAATTTTCTTCTTTGACGCCTCGTTATTGGGTTATATCACTAGCTGTTTGCTGTGTACTGGTCAGTACCTCTACTATCCTGATCGCAAGTTCAGATAATGATGATGGTGTTAACAAAGAGGCAATATTTGGACCTGGTGATCGCAAACATGGTTACGATCAGGAAACATATGTAACCAATTCATTAAGCGTGACCGCGCGAACCGGTAAACAGGCTGATCTGCTTCAGTTTGTGGAGCAGGCGCCGCTGGGATTGCCTGAGATGGTGATACCTGACGATAATCCGATTACTGAAGAAAAGGTGAGTCTTGGGCGTCGTCTTTTTTTCGATCGTCGTCTGTCATTAAATGACACATTTTCCTGTGCAATCTGTCATATTCCTGAACAGGGCTTTGCTAATAACGAATTAGCCACGGCGATTGGTCTTGAAGGGCGTAGTGTAAAGCGCAATAGTCCGACGATGTATAATGTTGGCTACTATAGTGTATTTTTTCACGATGCAAGAGAAGATAGTCTTGAGCAACAGGTGTGGTCGCCTCTGCTGGCAAGAAACGAAATGGCTAATCCCTCTATCGGCTATGTTATCAATAAAATAAAACGTATCGAAGAGTACGAGGGGTTATTTGAAGCTGCTTTTGATGGCAAAGGTCCTACAATGGAAACGGTGGGAATGGCATTGGCCAGTTATCAGAGAACGCTCAATTCCGGCAATTCTAGATTTGATCAATGGTATTACGGAAAACAGCAGGATGCGTTGACCGAGGATGAGAAAGAAGGTTTCAGGCTGTTTACAGGCAAAGCTAAGTGCTCTGCATGTCACCTGATCAACGAAGAATATGCATTATTCACTGATAACCAGCTTCATAATACAGGGCATGGTTACTCTGTCTCTATGGGTAAAACGCCTGAGAAAACACGTGTGCAGTTAGCTCCTGGAGTGTTTGTAAATGTTGATGCCGAAATCATAGACTCGGTACGGCAGACACCAAAACAGAATGATGTAGGTTTATATACGATCACACAAAATCCGTTTGACCGCTGGAAATTCAGAACGCCGATTTTGCGAAATGTGGCATTAACTGCTCCTTACATGCATGATGGTGCTTTTACCAGTTTACGCAAAGTTGTTGAATTCTATAATAAGGGTGGTGTCCCGAACGAGCTTTTGAGTCCGCTAATAACGCCGCTGAATTTGACGGATAAAGAGATGGATCAGCTCGTTGCTTTTATGCGCAGCCTGACAGGCGATAACATTGAAATACTCGTGGCTGATGGATTTGCAGCACCCATTGGTGACATACGTTCACATGACCCGAACTGGGCGCATGACACAGAATTTAAAGTGGAATAAGTAAAATATATGAAAATAACACTGATTGTCTATACTGTTTTAATGTTTTTAAGCTCTGTCGTATATGCTGACAGGTTGTTAGATGCCATGCCGCGCACTATGCATGCTGAGAACTTCACGTTGCCATATTCAACGGGTGGCAAAATGAGCCTGGAAGATCTGCAGGGCAAGTTTGTGATAGTGACATTCTGGACGACAAAATGTGTACCATGCCGCACAGAACTATCATTGCTGGAAGATTTGCGCAAACAATTTGAAGATGAGGATATTCTGGAAGTGGTTGCGATTCATGCCGGCCCAGATGTGATTGGTGTTAATGAACACTTAGAGATATCACCTGTTAACTATCCAGTCGTTATGGATATAAACCTGGAATTAGGGCATTGGGGAATTCCATCCCTGCCAACAACATATTTACTGACGCCAGATGGTGATTTTGCGTATCGAGCAGTCGGCTCAAGGCTGTGGAATTCGCCGCAAATGGTAGATTTCCTGAAAATAGTATTTGAGGATTATGCCAAGGCTGATACATCTGAGAAATAAGCCTGACAAAAGGTTATCTCGCAATGGCTAACCGAATACGGAGTGACGAACTTAATTAAATAATTCGACTCTACTAATTGTTATATCTCCAACAAAGCGGTAAATATGAAACACAGTGTTAAAAGAATAAGTAACTTCTTCAAAACTAAAACCTTGTCTGTCGTAATGATGACTGTCCTGGCGCTAACAGTAGTATCGGTATCCAGTGCAGGGGGATTAATGGATAAAATCCCTGTCACAGAAGCCTCTAATTTCACCTTAATGAGCGCTCATGGTTCAGATATCAGTTTGTCAGATTATGAAGGGAAATTTGTTCTGCTCAACTTCTGGGCAACGTGGTGTCCGCCCTGCGTGAAGGAAATGCCTGCGTTGAATGAACTGCATAAAAAGTTAAATGGCAGTAATGGCCTGGTTGTTGTCGGCGTCCATGTGGGCCCTGCACTGGCGACTGTAAAGCAATTCCTGAAAGATAAGCCGGTCGACTTTGATATTCTCATAGATAAAAGCATGTCTTTATCTAGTTGGGAGGTATCAGGGCTGCCCACTACATTTCTGATTAGTCCATCGGGTAAACTTATTTACAAAGCGACTGGCGAGCGTGAGTGGGGTTCTGACGAAATGGTTGAATTCATTCGTGGCATTATGAAAGAGTATGAGCGATTAGCGGTTTTTGAAACCATGCAGACTAAGGGTTAAATTTAAGCTTGTGTCTGAATACCGAATAGATATTCGTGATGCTGTATTACACTACTTGAGAAATGAGTTTTCTGGGTTTGATATTCAGGAAGAGCCAGATAATGAAAGTTATTGTTTTCGTCTAAGTAAGCAACCAGATACTCACTTTCTACGCGTGCTGTATTCCGCAACTCAAAGCTGTGATGCAGGTGGGATCGGCACACTACTGGAGCAATATGCTGTTGCCGGTACCATGAGAAACCTGGGTGAATTTCCTGTCGTTGTGACAGAACAGGGATGTATGTTCGGTTCGCCTTAAGTGGTATTTAAGATATTGAGTCAGTATTGACTGACATATTTAATACTGTTTCCTGGCTGGTTGAGGTTGCTGAGTTCTAATATTGACTGGTTGACCGCACTTATGAACTATTCGCATATCATTGTTATAGATCAGGGAACAAATTCAACGCGTGCGATTATTTATAATAAAAATGGAGAGGCGATATTTAAATCTCGCCAGGCTATTGAATTAATCAATCCTGAGCAGTTTCATTTCGAACAGAATGGAAACTCAATTCTTGATTCATGCAAGCTTGTATTGAGTAAAGCTAATGAGTTTGTATTAAAAAATAAATTAAGTGATGTTGCTGTTGCACTTGCGACACAAAGATCAACTGTTATTGCATGGGATGTGAATAGTGGTAATGCTTTAAGTCCTGCATTAAGCTGGTTGGATACACGTGCGCAATGTGTATTGGAGCAACTGAATTTATCAAATCAGAAAATTAAATCTATAACTGGCTTGCAGATATCGCCGCATTATGGTGCTTCCAAATTGCGCTGGTTGTTAGAACATTGCGAAGCAGTGCAAAATGCCCGTCAACAGAAATCGCTCTTACTGGGGCCACTTGCAGGGTTCTTAATATATAATTTAGTAGAAAATAATCCCGCTTATGTCGATTATTCTAATGCCCATCGCACTTTGTTATGGAATTTAAACACCTGTCTATGGGATCATTTTTTGCTGGATACATTTTCTATTGATTCGGACTTGTTACCTGTGCCGGTTCCGAATACATATAGTTACGGAGTGATAAATGAAGCTGGATTCCCGCTGATACTTGTGAATGGTGACCAAAACAGTGCCGTGTATGGCCATGCCAATGTGCCGGCGAAAAGCATTTTTGTAAATGTTGGCACTGGTGGGTTTGTGCTGGCACGTGATTTTCAGAAAGCACCGGCAGCTTCTAAAATGCTGAACAGCATTATGTATAGTTCAGAAAATAAACGTGAGTTTGCGGTAGAGGGGACTATCAATGGTGCGGGCTCGAGTTTGAGCTGGGCCGAGGATCAGTGGGGCGTTGAGGATATTGAAAACATTGCGTGGCACGACGCGAATGATGTACCAATCTTTCTAAATACAGTGGGTGGCTTAGGCTCACCCTGGTGGAATAGTTCTATTGCACCAGGATTTTTGGACAATAATAAAACCTGCCATGATTATTCTGTAAAACAGTGTAAGGCTGCATTGATGGAAAGTATTGTATTTTTAATCGCGAAAAATATTGAAGAAATGCAATTATCTGGAATAGCGGTGAACATGCTTGTAACATCAGGTGGATTAACGGCGGATAAGTATTTTTGTCAACGTCTGGCAGATGTATGCGCCATTCCAGTTATGCTCTCCAGCTATCAGGAGACGACTTCGCGAGGGGCTGCCTGGCTGGCACTGGGACGGCCTGCCTGGGAGTTTGATGCTTCAGAAATCATATATCCGGAGAATGACGCTGCAATTATGTTGCGTTATAGAATGTTTGTAGCCGAGATTGAAAGGTTACTTCCTTGAAGAAAAGGTTGATCGCACATCGTGGAGATATGGTCACATATCCTGAAAATACTTTGTTGGCGATACAGTCAGCGTTAAATTTGGGTATGTCTTACATCGAAATAGATGTACAGCTATCCAGAGATGCTGTGCCAATGGTAGTGCATGATGCTAGTCTGCTAAGAACTGCAGGTGTAGATAAAAATATATACGACTTAACTTCCAAGCAGCTTGATGCCTGTCTGGTTAATTATTCTAATACTGACGATCATGAAATAGAAATGTTACGGATACCAACATTGCAGTCAGTTGTTGATATAATGAATAACTATTCTGAAACTACTTTATTTGTGGAAATAAAAAAACAAAGTATTGAATATTTTGGATTGCAGGTTGTTGTCGATGCAGTGTTAAAAGTATTGGCTAATGTGAAATTTAAAGTTGTTATCATTTCATTTGTTGCAGATGTAATTTCTTTTCTTAAATCCAGGGGAGACATTTCTTCAGGGTGGGCTGTAAGTAAATTTGATCAGCAACATAAACAACTGGCGCAACAAATTCAGCCGGATTTTTTATTTTGTAATATTGAAAAGATTAATGATATCGCCTGCTTATGGAACGGCAGCTGGCAATGGGCTTTGTATGATGTGCGTGATCCCGCTTATGCCTGTGAACTGCTAACGAAAGGTGTGCATTTTATTGAAACGGGCGATATTGTAAAACTAGCCAACGCTAAAGAATGTCAGTAATGAATTATGACGTAGCAATCATTGGAGGTGGGATTCACGGTGTAGGAGCAGCCCAGGCAGCGGCTGTACGCGGGTACAAAACCATTTTAATAGAGCAATATGATGGTCTTGCACATGGAACGTCCTCACGATCAAGCAAGCTGATTCATGGAGGGCTGCGCTATCTGGAGCAATTTCAAATTTCTCTGGTGCGTGAATGTTTGCAGGAGCGTAGTTATTTATTAAAAAATGCACCAGATCTTGTTCAGCTTAAAAAGGTTTATATTCCTGTTTATAAAGATTCAAAGAGACCGCCGTGGATGATCTTTGCGGGCTTGTCAATATATGCATTATTGGGAAATCTTTCGAGAGATGCGCGATTCAAATGCACTACAAAACATGAATGGAAGCAGCTATACGGTTTAAATGTGGAAAACCTGCAGGCCGTTTTTGAATATTATGAAGCACAAACTGACGATGCATTGCTCACTCGTGCGGTTATGGATTCTGCACAAGAATATGGTGCTGAGCTAATGCTTGGTACTAAAGTGAATGACATTAAGCTGTATGATAATTCCTGTGAGCTGAGCTGTATGCCGGCGTCTGGTGAAGCTATCACTATAACAAGTAAAACCATTATAAATGCGGGAGGGCCGTGGGCTTCAAGCGTGCTTGCACATGTTCAGCCCAGACAAGAGAAGGTATCCGTTGATCTCGTGCAGGGTGCGCATATCGTTTTGCCGGTATCACTTGGCGAAGCAATTTTTTACCTGGAAAGCCCGGATGATAAAAGACCTGTATTCGTTATGCCCTGGTACGGAGATACGCTCATTGGCACAACTGAAACTTTATTCACCCAGGAACCTGGTAAGACGATGCCGTTAGCTGAGGAAGTTGAATATCTTCTGAAAACATTCTGCCACTATTTTCGAGAGCTTAAGCCGGAGCAATTGCAAATAAAACACCAGTTTTCTGGGTTGCGTGTCCTTCCAAATGAGAAAGAGGATGCCAATCAAAGATCGAGAGAGACAATTTATTTGCGTGACCGTAAAGTGAAACCTAGGATGCTATCAATTTTTGGTGGGAAACTTACTGCCTATCGTGCAACTTCAGAGCGGGCAATATCTTGTTTGCTGGATTCTCTTCCTGAGAGACAGTCGTATACTGACACAAAATATTTGCGCTTAAAGTAGCGTTTTGATTAATCTGGATAATTTCCGCTTACGTAATTGTCTGTTTTATTCCAGTCTTATGGATTTGCATATACCTAAAGCCCTTGTGTGAGGGCTTTAGGTATTGCGGGATATTCACATTCACCGCGATAATGAATGTGAGAGTCTGTCGAGGAGCTGTTACTTACTCTGAAGTAGTTGGGTCGATGACTGATTTGATTTCTGCAATACTGTTCGCTGGAAAACCACCTTCTTCAGCGTGTTTGCGGATTTCTTCTTCATTGGGTGCAATGTATGTACAGTAAACTTTGTTTTGAGTAACAAAGCTTTCTACCCACTGGATTTGTGGACCCATGTTTTTAAGAATGCTGCAGGATTTCTGTGAGATGCCCTGTAGGTCAGCTGCTGTTAAACTACCAGCGTCTGGTATTTCCCTTTCTATGATGTATTTAGGCATGTTTGCCTCCTTTAATGATTTTGTATGATGGTACTTATTTTAACAGTTTTCTATCCTATCCAAATAAGAATTTCCCCTAGGCCACCAACGGATGTATCGCCCATGTATTTCTGAACACGGCGCCTCATTGAATGCAGTGATTTGAACTCACTATCATAGGTTCTTAGTTCATGAAGAAGTAAGGTTAGATAACCCAGGTTATGTCGACCGCAATACGTATGAGATGCTGGCATATCTTCAGGTAATTCCGGTAGCAACAGCGTGCCTCTGCGCATGCCCATGCCCGGCTGTTTACCCATTTTGCCCAGGTTTGTGATGGTGCCGGCTATCATGCGGCTTCCACAGTAGTCACCTATATTGCCAGTGACCATAATGATACCTCTGCGCATCAGGTCACCAGTGAAGTTACCAGTGTTTCCATGAACCAGAATTGTTCCACCAGACATGCCTTTCTTTTGTCCGTGAAAGGCGCTGCCTAAATAATTTGTACAATTACCTTTAATTTCAATTAAGCCTTTACGCATCGAACAGCCGGCATAATCTTTTGTATCGCCCGTAATAGTGATTTTCCCACCTGCGAGTTGTGCGCCGAGATAGTGGCCGCAGTCACCCGTGACAGTAAGGTGTGTGCCTTCAGGCAAGGCGCAGCCAATGTAATCCAGCTTTGCAGTTGAGTCTTTGAGTTCGATGGCGTTGTTACTGAAGTTGCCAGAAAGTTTGAACAGTTCGCCCACCTCAATGGATTTATTGCCTACTGGAATAGTGATTTTGCTGGCTTGATCCGCTGTGTATGCGTTAGTAATAGCATCAGTCAACCAGCGCATATCAATGCGTGCGCTAGCCAGGCCATTAAAAGTGACAGTTGTATTACTCATTGACAATCTCTCTTAAGTGGAAATGGTGTTGGCCAAGTTTGCCGCCATAATTTCCACCTGTAATTTTTTCAATACCTTGTGACTTGCCCAGATCGCATACGGCTTCTATGCCTCGTTTCATGGCCAGGCGTATATCTTCCGCTGTTAAACCATCGATAACTATTTCCATGACGGCCTCAATATTTTTGTCCAGCACGTTACCTGGCAGGCCTTTTAAGGTCGGGCAGAAATTATGATTGGTGGATGCACTTAAGGCTTTATACTTGGATCCCACTTTTGATCCGGAGCGAACCCCGCCGCCGGGGAAAGGTAAGATAATGTTTGGTAACATGCTCATAGAGTCAATCGCGGCTTCGCATGCAAGTAACACCTGCGAAACGGTTCTCGCAAAGACAAGAATGTTGCCGCCACCAATGGCTTTCTGAACGCCTGCCATCTCTTCACAGACAAACTCGCCATCCATAACGGGAATTCTCCAGTAGCGTTTACCACCGATCTGCTTTGAGCTTTGATAGCCATCGCCGAAATAGCGTAAATTTTTTCCAAGCGCAATTTGTTCTTCGCTCTCCATTCCTGAAAAAACCGCAGTCGTAGGGCAGGTCAGTACACACTGACCAACACGGGCTTCAAGTTGCTGCTGTAATGTTTTTCTGTCTGTTGAAAACAGAAGTACAGACATGCCTGGCCGGCCATCTGGAGTTTCGTGATTGCCCATAGCGCGTTCTATACCAGCTTCGACTTTGCAACCAATCACAGACGTAGCAAAGCCAGTCATGGTTTCTGCGGCATGACGTGCCCATTTATAATTTATTGCAGTGATAATGACTCGTGTAGCACGCATGGAGAATGCTTCAGAGAAAGTATCATCAATTACAACGCCGTTAATAATCATAATTTTATTTTGGAGTACATGGATGAACTTCTACATCACTGCCTATGCATTCAATCATTTCATCCGTTGAAATTTTGAAGTTGGGTAATGAAATAGTCTGGTAATCATCAAAATATTTGCTGAGAGACTTTTCAACCCCTTTGTCATATTCAGGTTTGACCACATGTGTGACACCCTTAACCACTTTGATTACTTCGCCATCCTTGACGATTAATGTACCGTTCTTGAAGACGAGAGAGGGTTTTGCAAACATCTGTTCAATATCATCCTGTTTGCGATACACAGTGATATTGGCGCTTGCACCTTCTCCCAAATGCCCCTGGCTGGTCAGGCCTAATATTCTTGCGGGTGCTGCACGTGTCATGATGGCAATCTCATACAGACTGTATTCTCTGTCCATTGAGGCAAGATTTGACATCTTCTGCGCATCTTCGTGAATGATGTTGAATGCATCATTACGGAAAGAGCGGTTCATCAAAAGTTTTATCAGGTGCGGATAACTGGTGAATGGAGCGCCATTGGGATGGTCTGTTGTCAGGAACACTCGCCATGGGTCATTGACCTGTAAGAAAATTTCCAGACCAATCGCCCACTGAAGTGCATTGACGAAACTTTTATCGCGATACTTGAATGGAATTACACCGCAACCCATTTCACATTCAATATCCATGACTGTCCACTTCTTTGGGTGTGCATGTTCGTGACCAAAGTACTGCATCATGGTGTCACCTGAAGTAGTAATTGTCTGGCCAAACATGATTTGACCAACATCCGCAGTGACATTCGGTGTGTTGTTTATTGCTTCTGCAATTTCGCAGGCGGCAGACGAGAATTTGTAATCGCCTTCCGTGCCGTAGCTGTGAAATTGAATATGAGTTAAATGTATTGGTAGTCCATCAGCGGCGGCCATAGTGGCCAGAGTAGATTTAAAGTTACCCGGAATACCCAGGTTGCTTGCATGTACGTGTAATGGATGTGTCACACCAAGTTCATGTACTGCGCGACTTAATTTGGTAATAATTTCTCTAGGTGTGCTGCCTGCAGGACCGCTTTCGTCAACATCGAGTCGGCGCTGGTTGTATTTGAATGCATGTACACCCCCTGCATTAACAACTTTAATACCAATACACTGGCTGGCATCAAGGATCCAGGCGACATAATCGTTAATAGCGGCCTGACTTACATTTTTCTGCATCATGCCAAGTAGGAAATCATCATTGCCCAGCAATACATAGCCACCTTTATCAACCATTGGTGTGTCTGCCATTTCCATATGTGCCTGGCGGGCGTTTACTGGAAGTACGGCAGGTTCGAAGCAGGCGGTGTAACCCATTTCGGCATAGCGATAACCTGTTGAGAATGTAGAGGGCACAACATGACCATTGCCGGAACGGCATATATGATTCCCGTCATGAGGGTGAGCATGTTCGTCTTCAAGCATCATTGTTCGGGCAATATTGACTTTGCCGCCACCAATGTGAGTATGTAAGTCGATGGCGCCTGCCATGACTATGCAGCCATTTAAGTCATGCGTTTCTGTTACTTTTTCATTATCAGGTAATTCGTGTGTAATCTTGCCACCAACGATGTAGAGATCCTGCTTTTTGCCATCAACCTGATGCGCCGGATCATAAATTTCACCACCTGTGAGTTTAATTGCCATAGTTCCCTCTAGAGCATCTCGTTAATTTTGTTCAACACATCACTAGCCACTGGTAAGTCATTGCTGCGAATCTTTTGAAGTGGCAAGGTAGCCACACTATCTGTTCTGCATGCGAGCCCGCGGTGATCTATTCCCGGCACGCCGACAGGAATAAATACAGCAGATTGTTTCGCTGCCTGCATATTGGGATGGCCAAGAACAATGGTTGGTATATCTGTTACGGGAGGAGTGTCATCAGCGTTGTAGGTAGATAACCATACCAGTGTATCGGCTTCGTTATTTTCCAGCATGGTGCTGCCATCATATAAAACAGGATCGTGTACGGGTGTTCCGCTCATAAAGGCGACAGGTAAGGGTACTCCTGTTTGCCAGGTTGAAACCTGACTGGCAGTAATTTCACCTTTTGATCCACCCAACGGCAAACCAACGCAGCGAATTTCTTTCATTAGCGTTTTTATTGAAAGCGTTATTGCCTGTACAGTTTGCTCGGCGGTATCTGTGTCAAGTAATCCTGTATTCCAGACAATTGTCGTGTACTGGCTGTCTAATATTTTCTGATAGACTTCTTTAAGCCTTGCTGAGATATCATTTTCCTTGTCAGCAGACTGATCTGGTGACTGAATGATTGCCTGTAATGACAGTATGATTGATTCGAGGCTCGCTGCGTCCAGGCGCAAATAATTTATATTGGCCTGAGCAAAAGATTTACTTGCATCCGGTTGGGCCTGTGAATCAATAATAGTTATGGATTTGTTTATTGTAGCGTCTGGCCCCAGGCTTTTCTGTGGAGATAAAACTCTCTGCAGCAAGCGTGGAAAACGCTCGAGTACTTCTGCGCCAAATATAATGACATGATCGGCGCGATTGCGTACTTCTGCCAAGGTGGTTTTCACTTTCCCCATACGTTGCATCACCGCGATGTTGGCGCGAATGTATTTGCCATTGGCATGATCAATGACACCCCCAAGCTTTTCAGTAAGTGCTACGGCTTCCCTGCATGCTTCAACATCGGCAATTAATCCGCTTACAAGTGGTTGAGAGGAAGACTGGAGTATTTCCACAGCTTTATTAATCGCTTCTTCTACAGTAACATTTTCGCCATCTACTGTTGCTGAAGGCGGGTTTGCGCTGTCGATAGACGCCTGAGAGAATCCCCGTGTACATTTGGGGTGATCAACATTGAGTGGCGTTATTTGTGAGTCTTTAACCTCAATGGTTAAGTCATCGCAAAGAATTCCACAATGTGGGCAAGTGACATGTTCAAACTGCATTAGTTTATTTTTAGTAGTATTAACTGGTTATTTCAAGAGTGCTGATTCAGCCAGCAGTCTGCGATTTTGTTATGATTTATCAAGATACTGACATATTGTCTTCGATTGTGACTGTTTCTACTAGTACGGATCCTGTATTTCTACTAGTTTGGGCGCTGCAGTTCAGTATAAAATAACGCTACTGCGCAAGCAGGCTAACCTACTAAGAATTTCACTCACCGATCGGTGAATTATTGCTCAGTTATGGTCCAGTGATACTAGATGAATAATCAACTGTAGAATATTGATGTTATACCACAAAAATCAAAATGTTACTGTAAGAACTCCAGCCAGATTACACCTGGGATTTGTCGATCTTGGGGGAGCCCTGGGGCGCAAGTTTATTAGTGCGGGTGTAACAATTGACGGTTTCAGTACAGAACTGACGCTCGAACCCAGTAAAAAATTTGAAGCCAGCGGTCCACGTAGTGAACGTGCCCTGGATTTTGCCCGGGAATTATTTGAAAAATGGAATCTGGATGGGGGTTGTGCGATAAACGTTCATCGTTCAATCCCGGAACATTCCGGACTTGGTTCAGGCACGCAATTGGCATTGTGTGTTGGCAGCTGTATTGCAAAACTCTGGAATATTAAAGTTGATGCTGTCGGTATTGCTCAGGAATTGGGCAGAGGAGCTCGCTCGGGCATAGGAGTCGCCGCATTTGTGCAGGGTGGAATGATCGTAGACGGTGGAAGAGGCAGTAATACACGAGTTCCACCTACTGTAGCCCGGCATCCGTTTCCCGAGGCATGGCGTATATTAATTATCGAGGACAGTAACGACCTGGGTCTTCATGGTGCTCCTGAATCTGATGCATTTTCAACACTGCCAAGATTCTCGGATAATTGCGCCGGATTTTTATCAAGACAAGTACTGGCAAGAATATTACCTGGCGTGATCGAAAAAAATATTCAGGAATTTGGAATGGGAGTACGTGAAATTCAGCAAAGAGTAGGCGATTATTTCGCGCCTGCGCAGGGAGGACGCTATACAAGTGCTGCCGTGGCTGAAGTCATAGAATATTTGATAGGAAAGAACATACCTGGCGTCGGGCAGAGTTCATGGGGCCCAACAGGATTTGCGTTTTTTGACAGTGATGTTGCAGCACATTCGATGCTAAGAGAATTGCAAAATCAGTTTACACACCTACCTCAACTTGGTTATAAAGTCGTTCAGGGCAATAATGAAGGCGCAGTAATGACACTTGCCAACACCGTTGAGCAAAAACAGAACAACCAAAACACTGGTCATGGTTCTGATCATGATTCAGGTCAGATTAACGGTTAAACATAATTAATTTAAGCACGATTTAGCCAAGAACCTTCATCTGTGGAGTATTGCTGATGAATCTGTTCTTAATACACTGGGATACAACTTTAGAGAGATATTAGACATGGAAAAGCCATACATTTTACATATGATCACCGCCGCGAAGAATCTTAGTCCATTCGACGTCAACATGGCCATAGATGCGGGATGGTCGAACTGTATCCCTTATATATCAGTAGAAAATGACGAAGTTCAGGCGCTGGTTCAGGATGCAATATTTTCCCGTGGCCCCAGCGGGGTTAAGAGAACAGGAATATTTTTTGGTGGCAGGGATATGCATGATGCCATGGAAATGATGAAAATCTGTGAGAAATCCATGGTGCCGCCTTTTGAGGTGTCAGCATTTGCGGATCCTAGTGGAGCGTTTACTACGGCAGCAGGTATGTTGGCAGCGGTTGAAAAAGCGCTTCAGGACAAATTTGATACAGACCTTAAAGGCAAGACAGTAGCAGCATTGGGAGGAACAGGTCCTGTGGGCATGGCGGGTGCGGTTATTGCAGCAAAAGCGGGTGCGGATGTGACTATTTTTGGTCGTCAAAAGGACAAATCACAGCGAATTGCTGGTATTTGTAATGCTGAGTACGGCTCTGGCAAAACCGATATAAAAGGTGAAGCAATTGACACGCTGGATTCTGTCATCGGCAATGTGGACGTGATTTTAGCGACTGCTTCAGCCGGTATTGAAGTAATGAGCAGGGATCTGGTATTGAAAGCGGGTAATCTTAAGGTGGCAGCCGATGTTAATGCTGTACCACCTTCAGGGATCGCAGGTCTGGGTGTGATGGATAATGCCGCGCCCATTGACGACTCTCCAAGTGGCGCAGTTGGTATAGGTGCGCTAGCGATTGGCAACGTTAAGTATCAGACGCAAAATATACTGCTAAAGCAGATGTGTGAAACAGATAAGCCTATATATCTGCATTTTGAGCATGCATTCGAAGTTGCTCGCGAATACGTTCATAAAAAATAATTACCTAATCATTATCTCCCACTCGGCGCGGGCTCTCTCTGAGTCTGCGTCCCGAGCGGGCTGGAAGGTCATTTGTGTTGATGGCTTTGCTGACACTGACACGATTGAATCCTCTATTGAGTGCTGGTGTCTGCCGCTGAAGGCAGGTGTATTTGTAATAAGTCATTTGAAAACGTGTCTATCCAGGTTGAGGGAGCGCTATCCTCAGGCAAAAGTTATTCTTGGGGCGGGCGCCGAGCACCTGGCTTGCGATATTGAAAAAATATCTGGTTGGGCACTTTGTGCCAATAATCTGAAAGTTACCACTCGGATTCGGGATCCGCGCACGTTTTTCGATGCCCTGGACACGCTTGAGATTGTCTATCCTGACGTAAATTTTAAATCGGCACCTGAGTCGCGGGGGTGGCTGTACAAACTTACAGATAGTTGTGGAGGAATGGGCGTAAGTCGAACTTATGTTGATGATACTTCTGGCTACTGGCAGCAGGAGGTGCCGGGCCAGGCTGTCTCCGCATTATGTATTTCTGATGGTCAAGACGTCACGTGTCTTGGCATCAATCAACAGTATTCGACATCAGATTTTGAGGGCTACCCCTATGTCTACCAGGGCGCGCTGGCTAATGTAGAAACCAACGAATTTATAAAAGAAAAAACAACAAGTTATATAGCTAAACTAATAAATTACTTTAATATTAAAGGTGTGTTTAGTTTAGACATGATCTATTCCGAATCGACGACTCAGGAGGCACTTTACGTGCTCGAGGTTAATCCAAGAATTTCTGCCAGTTTTGAATTATATGAGCGTATTAATCCTGGATTGAATTTGGTTGACGCACACATAAGAGTGTGTGAGGGTGAGCGCCTTTGTGAATTCGAGCTAAGTCAGACCCGGAGTGCGTATCTCATTGTATATGCTAAAGATGACTATATGATTTCAGAGCAATTGGTGTGGCCGGCATGGGTAAAGGATAAGCCCGAAGCATTACGTAAAATCTCCAGGCACGAACCAGTCTGTAGTGTGTATGCAGATGAAGAAGAGGCGGGTGATGATCTTTACTCTCTCCTTCAGAGACGCGCTGATGAAGTGATAAGTCTTATAAATTAACAAGTTAATTAACTAATCTAGAAAAAATCGAGTATGAATAAGCAGCCAAGTATAAATAAATTAGCACAACCGATTGTGCAGCAGCTCATTGATGGTGCAGATGCATTGCGTATTGGAGTTGAACAGGATGCCAGTGGTGTGACAATAGTCGATGCCGGAATCAATTTTCATGGTGGGCTTGAAGCGGGACGTATGATTAGTGAGATCTGCCTGGGTGGACTGGGTAATGTGTCACTGACGCACACAAATACTGCTCCGCAGTGGCCATTATCTGTATATGTACACAGCTCGAATCCGGTGCTTGCGTGTTTGGGTAGTCAATATGCAGGCTGGCAGTTATCCCACGGTGAAGGCAAAGAAGCGTTCTATGCATTGGGTTCAGGCCCTGGCCGTGCGGCGTCACTGCGTGAACCTTTGTATAAAGAGCTGGCTTATGAAGATAAGGCAGACAAGGTATGTCTCGTTATGGAGGTGGATAAAAATCCGCCGTCAGAGCTGCTTGGCAAAATGTCAGAACAGTGTGGTGTTAGCCCTGAAAATTTAACAATAATTCTTACGCCAACCAAGAGCTTGGCTGGTGTTGTTCAAGTTGTTGCCAGAGTTCTGGAGACAGCGCTACATAAGGCACATGAGCTAAAGTTCCCGTTAGAAAGAATTGTCGATGGTGCCGGTAGTGCACCATTGTGTCCTCCTATTCCTGATTTCGTTCAGGCGATGGGCCGAACCAACGATTCAATTTTATTTGCCGGCCGGGTGCAGCTATTTGTGACAGGTTCAGATGACGATGCCAAAGCACTTGCCAATGACCTGCCTTCAAATACATCAAAAGATTACGGTAAACCTTTTGCAAAAGTGTTCGCTGATGCAAAGTATGATTTTTACCAGATCGATCAAATGTTATTTAGTCCTGCGCAAGTGAGTGTCACAGCCATGGAAAGTGGCAACACATACTTTGGCGGTGAGGTAAATCTGGATCTGTTAAAAGAATCATTTGGTGGCTAGTGCTGACCCCGATATTGCCATCATCACTGACGATCCTGGGTGGCACGGTCAGCAATTAAAGCATTCTTTGCAGAAAAGTGGTTATACCTCACGCTTCGTGCGTCTGCAGGACTGTCATTTTAACCTGGATTCCGACACTGCCCGAATAACGCTTCCCGGATTCTCTGCATTACCTGCAGGTGTCTTTGTGCGTGGTGTGCCCGGTGGAAGTCTCGAAGAAGTGGTGTATTACCTGGATGTGTTGCATGGCCTGGAGTATGCCGGTGTGCCGATTTTTAATAACACTCGTGGTATAGAGCGTAGTGTGGATAAGGGTATGACTTCGTATCTACTTAAGTTCAACGGAATTCCCACGCCTAATTCCTTTGTCAGCAGTGACTTACATTATATTAATAAGAAAATACGCGAGTATTTGAATGAGGGGAAAAAACTGGTTCTTAAACCAATTTTTGGTTCCCAGGGCAAAGGCTTGCAGTTACTCGAACATGCTTCTCAGTTTATCGACTACCAGGATATGCACGGGGTGATGTACGTGCAGGAATATGTCGATGCAGGTGAAAGAGTGGGTGTTGACTATCGTGTATTTGTCATTGGTGAGCAAGTGATTGCCAGTATGAAGCGTACCGGTGAAAGCTGGATTACCAATGTGGCACAAGGAGGCCAGGTTGAGACGATAACACTTGATCAGTCTGTTATGCAGATGGCTATCAATGCCACACAGGTAACAGGACTGGAATATGCGGGCGTTGATCTGATCCGTGATAAACAGGGCCGCTTCTGGGTCACGGAAGTAAATAGCGTACCTGCGTGGAAAGGTTTGCAGCAAACCACCTCTGAAGCGGTGGTGGATACAATCTCCCGTCAATTTTTAGCTCACTGTGGTCTTGCCAGCTATGGCTAGTTCAGTCAGTCACTATATCCAGTGTTATCAGCAGGCCTGTCTGCTTGAGTTGCGGGCATTGAAGCCTGGAAATGTTGGCTATCATTCTGGTGGTCATGGAATGACCGTTGAACAGTTTGAGCTGAGTGCAAAAGCATCAGCTGAGCCATTATTTAACGAATCTGATGGCACCGGTGCACGTATTTTATATGCTGTGAATGCGACTCATGATGCTGTGACAGACAATACCAATTTGGGCATTATTCTGCTTGTAGCGCCGATTGCCGAGACAATAATCAGGTATGGATATAGCGAAAAGCTAAGAGATGACCTTGCCAGGGTGCTTGCTGACTTGTCTGTTGATGATGCTAAATACTGTTATCAGGCCATACAGATAGCCATGCCAGGTGGAATGGGGGAGGTAGAGGATCAAGACGTCTCTGGCGAGCCGAGTGTCAGTTTACTGGAGGCCATGCAGCTCTCTGCAGATAAAGATCGTATTGCGTATCAATATGCGAGCACTTTTTCAGACATTTTCGAACATAATTTACCCATCTATAGAGAATATCTACAAAAATGGGGTAGTGAAGAGTGGGCTGCCACGGCTGTATTTCTCAGCCAATGGCTCAGGGTGCCAGATAGTCTGATAATTCGCAAAAAAGGTCTATTAAAAGCACGTGAAATTAGTGATATGATTGCGCCTCTTGCAAATCAGGTGCTGCTGTCACGAGATCCAACCGATCATATTTCAGGGCTACTATCTCTGGATGGTGAGCTGAAAGCGGTTGGAATAAATCCTGGGACAACGGCGGATATCACCGTCGCTACATTATTTGTAGCAGCGCTAGGCTAGCAAGCATAAGGGACGAACTATGTTGTGAAGACTTACTAGTAGTTTTCATTAGGGAGGGGCCCATAACACAATTTTTTTATCGTAAATTTTTACGGCTGTTTGTTAACAAACAATACTAATTAGGAGAAATTAAATGGCAGTAGTCAACAGAGTAATGGTTGGTGAGTCACTAGTAAATGACGCGGATCCAGCAGGCAATATGGCAGAAATCGCTCACATCGACTTGCTAATGGGCCCACGTGGTTCAGCAGTTGAGACAGCATTTTGTAACGGTTTAGTAAACAACAAAGATGGCTTTTCAACTTTGTTAGCTGTTGTTGCACCTAACCTTCCTTGTAAACCAAACACTATGATGTTCAACAAAGTGACCATCAAAGGTGCTACACAAGCAGTTCAAATGTTTGGTCCAGCTCAGGCTGCTGTTGCTAAAGCAGTTGCTGACAGTGTTGAAGACGGCACTATTCCAGCTGACGAAGCAGACGACATTTTCATCTGTGTTGGTGTATTCATTCACTGGGAAGCCAAGAGCGACGAAGCTATCTACGAGAATAACTACAAAGCTGTTAAAGAGTCTATTGAGCGTGCTATTAAAGACGAGCCAAAAGCATCTACAGTTGTTGCTAAGAAAGATTCTGCAGAGCATCCATTCAAAGGATTCTAAGCAATCTCTTTTTCGTAGTACAAAATACCCCGGATTTTACAATCCGGGGTATTTTTTTGTCTGCGATTTAGCAGTAAAGTAAGTATATGAAGTGTCAGGAATGTAAATCAGAAGTAGACCAGCTGGACAATCACCACCTGAGTGGCTGTTGCGGGCTGACGTTGCAGGAATATGCAATTCGTCATCATGTGCCACTGGATTTACTGGTGCACGAATCGATGGTCAACAAAGTTGCTGATGTTGGGGAGTTTTCATTACCCGCAGAACAGGCGTCTGTGCGTGCGACATCCATACTTGAAGCGTTATTATTAACACAGGCGTTTCATGAGGATGAATACTTTATATGTCTGGAAAGTGACGTGCGGAGACTTGATGAATTGCTGTGGTATTTGCGCGAGTTGCAAGTTTATGGTTTTCAGTACCGACAGGAATATACCTACACTGCTACCAGCCATCGTGTGGTGCCTAATAATTCAATTAAAACACCTGTTGCGTATAAGCATAAATTTGCAAACAACAGTTCTGAAGTAAATTTTGAGTTACTCCTTGCGGTTGTAGTTGCACAGGCCGGGGAATTTCACAATGGTTATATATTCCTGAGTTTGCCGCGCAATGATGAAATAAATTCTTTGCTAAATAAGTTGACTGTAGAATATCAAATCCGCTGGAAAATGCTCGAAGATGATGCGTCTACTCAGAAAGCTTTATTCAGAACTGAATCACTGGAAGATGCGCAAAGATTATTAGCCCTGGTGTCTTTGTACTTAAAGGAAATGCCTTGTGTTTCTGAGCGTTACTTTGCAGAGGTGCAGCGTGCTACGGTTAGTAAAGAACTGGTATTTGATTCTGCGCATTTTATAACAGACCATCCGGGAAAATGTGAAAATCTACATGGAGGTCGTTATGCGCTGCATGTAAAGATTGAAGGGAGAATTGACCCATTAACAGGATTTGTTGTGGATTATGGTTATCTTAAGTCAGTTGTAAAGAAACATGTTATTGAAAAACTGGATCACCAAAATCTAAATTTTGTCTGCGCTGATTTAGGCTGGCGTTCAAGCACCGAATTGTTAAATATATTTATCTGGGAACAGCTGATTGAGTTTTTACCAGGCCTGGTTGAGTTGCAGACCTATGAGACAACACAATCCTTCTGTCAGTATCAGGGTCCCAGTCTGGACGAGATGAAAAAAAATCATGGCATGACACCACTTAAGCATTTCAGTCAGCCTGATTTAGGCCGCTCAGTACTGAGGCAGTTATTGAAAAATGACAATAATGCGAAAGGCTTGAAAGTGGTTACCAAGTAAAGGTGCTCAACTGACTTTTTCTAAAAAGCATTTGTTAATTTTTTCTGAATGAAGACTGCTGGCAACGAGTACGCCTTTGATATTAAGTGATGCAAGTTGTCTGATATCCTGTTCATTTCTGGTGCCGCCCCCGTAAAATATATTCTGCGAGCACAAATGACTGGAAACGTTCCGGATTGAGTCATAGTCCGGGCCGCTATTACTGCCTACATGACTTAGTGATAGAATAACGACATCATCAGGCCAATTATCAAATCCGGATAACAGTTGGTCTGGCCCGAGAATCCTGCTTTGTCTAATATCGATTGATAACAATGGCCGATAATTATTCAACGCACTAAGACTAAGCGTTAATGACTTAATGCTGGAATGGGATTCGGAGCCAATGACAGGACGTGCATTGGAAATATTGGCCATAAACTGGGCCCAGCGTTGACTGAGTTTTCCAAGATCAATCCAAAATTCTATATCAGGGTATCTGGAGCACAGGGAAGGCCATAAACTCTCCTCCAATTGCTGATTTTCTATGCAATCTAAATCCGCAATATAGATTGTTTTGAACTCAGCTAACGTTAAAATACCTTCAATGACACTATTAATATCCGGTTTATCACACAGTGCTGAAGAAACAGGCTGGTAACTATCACGATTTCCCAATTGCGCTAGTACTACATTGCCTTTCCGGTAATCTATAACAGGAATAATTTTCATTAAATGCGTTTGTTTATCACTGAGTTCATTACCGGTGGCGGTTTTGCTAATCATCCATTACCAGAAGGATTAAAACAAGAAGGCTTGTTGATGCTCAATTCCGTGCTGGCTGATTGTTCGCAAATAAATGATATTCAGCTAATTACCTGTCTGGACTCACGCGTGGATTTGCCGTTGAATAATATAGAAAACCATCTGATCGAAAATTCTGCTGACTATCTGACAACGGTATACCGCCTGGCAAATGAAAGTAATTATACCTGGATAATTGCGCCTGAAAGCGAGGGTGTGCTTAAGTCTCTCGTATCACAACTGGAAAAAGAAAAAATTCCTGTGATTAATTGTGATGCAGAAAGTATTGGAATCGCTGGAGATAAAATTAAATGTGCAACACAACTGTCTGCGGCAGGGATCAAGACTGCAGCTAATCTGTCCTATTCAGAAGCCCAGCAATACACAGGTAAAGTAGTGATTAAAAGTCGATTTGGTGTGGGTTGTGAAGGATTGAAAATATGCGACTCTGGAAAATCCGGCCTGGCGTGCATTGATGATTTTAATAACTGGGTTGTACAACCCTGTATTGACGGTGAACATTTAAGTCTGAGCCTGCTTTGTTTTGCTGGTAATGCAAAAACACTTACCTGTAACAGGCAAATCTTTAGTGGTGATCTCGAGCCAAAGCTTAAAACCTGTCAGGTGAATGCGATGCCTGTGACTGAAAAAATGCGAAGCATCAGTAATGATATTGCCAGGACTCTGCCTGGTTTGACGGGCTATGTCGGGGTTGATTTAATTAAGACAGGAGAATCTTATGTTGTCATTGATATTAATCCACGTTTAACTTCTTCATATGCAGGGCTGAGCGAAGTCTTGATGGATAATCCTGCTGAGTTATGTATCAGAACTGTTCTTGATCAGAAACTGCCTGAAAATATTATGCAACAAAATAAAATTGTTGAGGTACATCTTGGCTAGAAACGCATTTAATAAAGCAGGCTGGGACATTGGTGGTGCTCATGTCAAGCTGGCTTATATTGATGATAATACACTGCATGTTCAGCAGTGGGACTGTCCACTGTGGAAAGGACTTGACGAGTTAGTAGCTGTGTTACAGACAGCCTTAAAAAAAATTCCTGACAATATAAGTGCTCACAATGTCACGATGACGGGAGAGCTGGTGGATTTATTTCTTTCCCGTGATCAGGGTGTAAAAGAAATCGTGCGTGTTTTTCTTGAGGAAGTTTCTTCAGAGGATATCGTCAGATTTTATTCGCGCCGCGGTTTACTGGATTACAAGGAGGCATTGCTAGACACGCTTTCAGTTGCATCTGTCAACTGGATTGCAAGTGGACGCTGTGTAAGCAAAAAAAATAAAACTGTTATTTTTGTGGATATGGGAAGTACCACAACAGATGTGCTCTTGATTAAGGATGGGCAACTGCAGTTAAATGGTGTGTCAGATTTTGAAAGGTTACGATCGGGTGAACTGGTATATACAGGCGTGGTTCGCAGCTGCGTTAATACAATTTGTCAGAAAATACCTTACAAGGGTGACTGGATTCCACTCATGGCAGAATATTTTTCCATGTCTGCAGATGTCTATCGGATTTTAGACTGGTTGCCATCTCATGCAGACTATGGTGATACGCTGGATTCTCAGCCAAAAGATAAAACCTCCAGTATGCGCAGACTTGCTCGCATGATTGGAGAAGACTATCGAAAAGAGGACAGACAAGAATGGGTTTCAGTCGCACAATACATTGCCGACCAGCAAATAGAGATGGTCAAAAAGAGTTTACTTAAGTTTAGCGATGATAGGCCAATGGTTGTTGGTGCAGGTGTAGGAAGATTTCTGGTTGAAAGGATAGCAAAGACGATGTCTCTGGATTATGAGGATTTCACCCGTTTTATTATTCCTGAAGGTATCAGTTACCAGGTCAATGCGTCTGATTGTGCGCCCGCTGTTTCGCTGGTTTTCGAGTAATTCATTCCTGTGTCCAGAAATAATAAACTAACGCGTGTCAGTGTTCCTTATTTTGAAGATGTGACATCTGTTTTTTCACTATTCGCACACGAACCGTGGGCAATATTTCTTGATAGTGGCAGGCCTGTTAGCAAGTTTGGTCGCTATGATATTTTTTCTGCTTATCCTAAAACGACATTTGTGACGCGAGGGAAATTAACGACAATCACTACAGGGGGTAATCAACAGCTTGTTCCTGATGATCCATTTGAATTATTGGCGCATGAGCTATCAGCAAATTTTATTCAATCAGATGAGCTGCCGTTTACGGGTGGGGCGCTAGGTTTCTTTTCCTATGATTTGGGGAGAAGAATTGAAAAAATGCCAAGTACTGCGCTGGATGATACTGGCATTCCCGAGATGGCAATAGGTATTTACCATTGGGCATACATTGCTGATCATCTTGAGAAAAAGGCTGTGTTAGTGGGGGATCTTTCAGAGCCAAGAGTTCGCCTGAATTGGAAAGATATAATAGATAATGTCAGTCAGGTGGGTAATGTTGCTTCTAATGGCGAGTATAAAGCATTAGATAAAATACAGTCCAATATGACGGCAGAGCAGTATGCTGAAAAGTTTTCCAAAGTTAAAAATTACATAAGCTCAGGCGACTGTTACCAGGTAAATCTGGCGCAACGATTTAACGTGCCGGTCGAAGGTGATTCCTGGTCGGGATATCAACATCTGCGAAAAATAAATCCTTCGCCATTTGGTGCTTATATGAATATTCCTGAGTGTAAGGTTTTAAGTGTTTCTCCTGAACGTTTTTTACAGGTGAATAACGGCGTAGTGGAGACGAAACCTATTAAAGGAACAAGGCCGCGCTCAAAAGATGAGAAAATTGATAATGAGCTCGTATTGGAACTGGAAAGCAGCACAAAAGATCGTGCAGAAAATGTCATGATTGTTGATCTATTGAGGAATGACTTAAGTAAATGTTGTGATGTTAATAGTGTTAAGGTGACAAAGTTATTCAACATTGAAAGTTATCCAACAGTGCATCATCTGGTTAGTACTATAGAAGGTAAGCTCCCGAATAAGACTTCTCCTGTTGAGCTGTTACGCGAATGTTTTCCTGGCGGCTCAATCACTGGCGCGCCCAAAATCAGAGCAATGGAAATTATAGAAGAACTTGAACCGCACAGACGTGGATTATACTGTGGCAGCATAGGTTATATAGGCTTTAACCGAAAGATGGATACTAATATTGCTATAAGGACCATTATCCAGAAAGATAATCAGGCATATTTTTATGCAGGGGGAGGCCTGGTGTGGGACTCTCAAGTGGATGAGGAATATCAGGAAACATTTGATAAAGCCGCTGCAATGTTCAGGTTTTTTGGGCAATAGTGATTATTGTCAAAATAGGAGGCAGTTTATATGCATCCCCGCACCTGAAAGAATGGTGTGATCAGCTTGCGCGTATCCATCAACAAACGCTTGTGATTGTGCCAGGGGGTGGACCATTTGCGGATCAGGTACGTGCTGCGAATAAGCAGTGGAATCTGTCGGATGCCGTTGCACATGATATGGCGGTAATGGCTATGCAACAGTATGGGTGCCTGTTAGCAAATCTTAATGGAAGTCTAAAAGTGGCTAATTCATTTAAAGATATCCAGGATACGGGCTCAACAATATGGTTGCCATATTCTGACGTAATATCTGAATGTGATTATCCAAAAAACTGGCAGACAACGTCAGATTCTTTAGCACTCTGGCTCGCGTGTAAACTATCTGCAAATCATCTCTGTCTGGTCAAGTCCTGTGAAGTTGACGATTCGTTGATACAGCAGCTAGCGGATTCAGAACAGGTTGATGGTTATTTCTCTACAGCCGCCAGAAAGTTCCTCGGGCAGACTCATTTCTATCATGCCTCTCAATCAACTAAATTTTTAAACGATGTGAATAATGGAAAATTCAACTGATTTACATCCTTTTGAATCGCTTGGGCCAAGTTTTATATTGGATGCAGTAGATAGCATAGGATTCGAAACGGATGGTCGTGTCACTATTTTGAATAGCTATGAAAACCGTGTTTATCAAATTGGAATTGAAGATAATGAACCGGTTATCGCAAAATTTTATCGCCCAGGTCGCTGGACTAATCAACAAATTAAGGAAGAGCATGAATACTGCTATGAATTAGTTGAGGCAGAGCTGCCAGTGGTTGCGCCCATGAAAAATGAACAGGGTTTGAGTCTGTTTGAATATGGTGATTTTCGATTTTCTTTGTATCCACGAAAAGGTGGCAGGGCGCCGGAACTGGATAATTATGACAACCTGCTTGTTTTAGGTCGTTTCCTGGGGCGCATACATATGATCGGCGCAGCATCTTCATTTGAATTTCGTCCTGCAATCAATAGTCAAAGTTATGGTCATGACAGTGTTAAGTACATTAAGGATAATTTTATTCCCGATGAACTTAAAATTGCCTATGAAACATTAACTAACGATCTTCTGAAAATTATAGATCAGGCCATGGCTGATAGTCAGGATATAAAATATATTCGTGCGCATGGAGATTGTCATATTGGAAATATGTTATGGCGAGATGAATTACCACACTTTATCGATTTTGATGATTCAAGAATGGCGCCTGCTATACAGGATGTATGGATGCTGCTTTCGGGCGATCGAAACGAGCAGCAAATACAGCTACGCGAAATAATAGAAGGCTATAATGAATTTGCTGATTTTGATTTAAATGAATTAAGGCTAATTGAAAGTTTGCGTACACTAAGAATGCTGCATTATTCAGCCTGGATAGCCAGGCGCTGGGATGACCCGGCTTTTCCATTGGGATTCCCGTGGTTTAATACATCACGTTACTGGGAGGAGCATATTTTAAGCTTAAGAGAACAGCTTTCAGAATTGAGTGAGTTGCCAATCAATATTGGCTTCTAGTCTAAGCTGTTATAACGCTGTTACCAGCAGTAGGCTAAATCTTTTGTTCCACCTTCTGTTATGTTGCCTGCCTGATCATAGGTAAATACACCACAATTTGCATCTGTGGCATTGGGTGTTGCAGTGATTGTATATTGCTGTGACCTCGAGGCCGCTGTACATGCAGCTGATGGGGTGCATGCGACAGTGAGGGAATAATAACCTCCATCACTGGAAACAGGGTCACTACTGGCGCCGAAAAGGTCATCTATATTTCCGTAATAGCCAAAATTTGAATGATATCTTTCCTGTAAAGATGAGATTTGAAGAATCATGTTTTTAGCATCTGCACGCCTGCCTTTTTGCACCTGCTCATTGTAGGCTGGATAACCTATAGAAGCGAGAATGGCCACAATTGCAACAACAATTAACAGTTCGACTAATGTGAATCCGGAATGTTTAGAATAGGGCATAGGTTTTATCTCTTGACGTTAATTCCGTGAAGACCTTCAGCCCAGGGCCCAACCGTTGATGATAATTCCTTCGGGAACTCCCATAATGAAATTATCTGATTCGTATCTGAGATAATGCAACCTAAAGGCATACCTGCTTTGATATCTTGGAGCGTTGAGTTGTAAGAATTCAGTCGATGGAAACTTGCACTCTGAGTAAGTGTAAATTCTCTATCACCAATCACAATAGTATTGTTAGATATTTCCTCAACAGTACCAGACCAGCGAAATGCACTAGGGTAATGATTAGGTAACTGTCCTGCATGTGTGTATGCACTGAACATTAACATTATGATGCCAAGTAAAAAATAAAATCTGGCTGTGATAAAAGCTTGATTTATCATTCAAATAACTCCTTCCAGGCTAATCTGCCTTTGGCACCAAAACTGATAGTTTTAATTTTTTGAGTGGATACACTGTCTAAAATATTAGTTCCACCACCTGTTCCTGTCACGTATAAGTTTCCACTACCGCCCAGAAATCCTAATCCTGCTGGGAGACCATTATCAAATTTAACTCCTGCGACAAATGTATTAGATAACTGATCATTTGAATCAAAATTACCATCAGAATTTAAATCAAATCCTCCTCTGCTCGGTTCGCCACCGTTTTCAGCATCAAGTATCATTATCCAACCGCTACCGCCTCCATCTGTACACTTTTGAGTAGAAGGTATGTTTGTAGCAAAGAATACCTGTTCAAGTCTGACAACTGGATCAATGTTGACGCGTTCTCCGCTTTCAGGTAGGTCAAAGAACCAGCCCAAATCACCACTGCTTGGATTGGCGGTATTATATGTCACCGTATTATCTGACATTACCCTAAGAGATGATGTAGTAGATGAATCCAGTGTCTGTTCCACCAGATCTGCACGTGTAATTTCGCTTTCGCCAGCATCCCATACGCCATACAGAGATTGCTGGTTTGTGTTACTTGGGTCCGCATCGGTAATGAACTGACCAGTACCAAGTATAACCAGAACATTAGGCGCGTCTGCGATTGTGGAATCCGCCACACGTGTGATGGCACTTTTTACAGTAATGGGTTGTCCTGATGATGACGTGAATAATGGCTTTTTATTTGAGCTGGTACCATATGCCACATCCCAGTTGCTGGCATTGCTATCTGACAAGTCAAATGCCCACAATTTTCCGTCAATACCACTACCGTAAATTCGATCAACAACAAAATCATTGTCCAGATCTATAGCTGTAATCTCACCAATACCACTCTTATTAGCTGCGTCACCGACACCTGTATCGATAATTTTATAGTCGCTATTTAAAACCCATGTTCCATCAATACCACCTTCGATGTAAAGTATGATTAAAGCGGCTTTTCCATTGTCGCTATTATATCCATTGCCAAAGATGACAGCCCACTTATTATTATTAAGTAAAGCAATACGAGGTTCGCTATATGAGTATCCCATGTAAGTGCTATTTGCGTCAGAGAATTCCCACAAGACAGTATTCTGTGCGCCTGTAACACTGTCCGGGAAACTGGCGTCAGTAACATTTAGGGCAAATACACCTCGGCCGCCTGCACCATATCCGCCTGCCAGGATGGTTTCCCAGTTCGGTGTGCCCAGAGGAGCGCTTGATGCATTGATATAAACATCGTTGGCAGCTAGATTAACATCAACATAATAGTTGTGTGTGTAGTCTGGGTCTGAAAGATAGTGAAGACCTGCCGTGGCTGATCCGCTTTGATAGAGTTCTTTGGGTGTGTAGGTCATTATCTCTCTACCGCTTTGGGTTGTGTCAAACGCATGTACCATGCCATCGTTTGCACCCACATAGACAATACCCTTACGGTTTTTCTTGGCTTCGACAAAGCTTGAGTATCTTTCTGAACTGCTGCCAAAAGGACTGCTATCAGGATAAAGTTCACTGGGTTTGCCTACAAATACCGGGCCTGAGTGTACAATATCGCCCATGATGGAATCTCGTCTTCTGAAATTATAAGCCGTACCACTTGCTTCATGTGTACGATCACCCAGGAAGAAATTAAGCCTGGCCTGACCATCTGTGTCACTACCTAGACTTCCATCCGGAGCAGTTTTGAAGTCGTTTTGCTGGGCTGTTGAAATGTTGCCCCACTCAAGCAATGTTGCTGCATTGGTAGCACTGTTCATGGTGTAGGCGACACGGTTGGTGTAATTGTAACTGGCAGAGTCCAGATAGTCCGAAATACGCCAGGCTTCCGTAGGATTAATTGTGCCGTCAGTGTTGAAATTGAATGCAACAACGTCACCGGACCAGTTTTCACTATTAAACTGTGTTAGATATAACTGAGTCTCGGCCTGAAGTTCGTTTGAGTTAAACGTCACTGCCGTTGAAGTACCAATTCTGTTTTCAATGGACGCTAGTGCATTTTCTAATGAAGAAATTAACGTTGCCGGGTCTCTGGCATTGAGAAACTCTCCGCGAGCATTCCATGCGGCATGGCGCATGTCATCAACACGTTCTGCATCTTCTGTGTCAGTTGGATCGGGCCATGCAAAAGGATCGGTCGTATTTGGCGGATTTGCATTCAGAGTGCCGTTTACACCAAAGGCAACCGTATAAGTTGTCAGGTGCTGTGCCTCATTTTCGTCAATATTTTCAATTGGCCTGACTTTGTCTGCGATACCTGTTGCTAAATCAGTTTCATAGTAATACATGGCAACATCAGCTAATGTATTGCTAATTGAGTCTGCGTAGGAACCACCGTCCCACATGGAATTACTGGTGCCGCCGTCAGTGTTACCTACACTAGGACTGCCTCCATTCCAGAAACCATCAGAGAATAGAACAGCAAAATTTTGCTGGCATTCACCACCATTGGTGGTACTTAAGATTGGGCTTGAAGAAGTGAAACCAAGATCTGAATGATCAGAATTACTTCCTGCTTTATCAAAGTATCTTCCGGTGTTCCTTAATAAGCGTCTCAACGGAGTTCCACCTGTTGAATTAATTTGGCCTAATTCACTTAACAGGTTATCTTTGTTTGTAGAAACAGTCATATCGCTTATTGGTGTACCCACGCTATTATTATCATGTAACGTTGCGAGTCCCATTCTGTGATTGGAATTCCAGATAAGTTCTGACATCGCTTTTTTAGCGACATATTCACGTTTGCGATAATATGTCCACCAGTTGGCATAATTCTGTTGTGAGTTGGGGTAACCGGTATCACCCGGGTTTAACGTTGCCGGCAGGGAATTTACCTGAATAGTATTTGCAGTGATGTCTGCTGATACGTCCCCACACTCATCTGTTGCTGCATTGTTTGCGGCACCGAAACTGGCGCTTCCTGGGCCATCGTATTGTCCATCGGCATCAGCGTCATTCCATACAAAATAGACATGATTGGAAATGTCTCTTGTGCTGTCATTATCGTATGGGTCAAATAGTGCTGATGTCAAAGACTTGTTTGAATAATCTATGCCATCTTCATCTTCACCTTTCCAGGGTGTGTATACTGAATCTGGATTGTAAGCAAGTACATTAAAACCCAAACATAGAGATCTTCTTATTTCACGATACCAATCATCAGGTAAGCCTCCTGCAGAAGTAGGTGGATTGGGTAAAAAATTAAAATTTACTTGTCCAGGATTGTAGGTACCATCATTCAGTGTTGTTTCCCAGTCCATGCTGCCTGAATCATCTGTTGCAAAGAAAATATTTGCTTGCACATTGGAACTTAAAAATAGTGGTTGATTGGCCAGATTTCCGGGCGCGGCATTAGCACCTGTGCTAAACATGGCAAGCGACATTGATAGACTAATCAGAAGCTGTTTCATGTATTGTCTGGTTAATATATTCATATTGGTTTCCTGCTTAAGCACGTCTGTTAAAGTATATTGCGTTCAAAGTAAGCTTGTAGAAGCTTTGTAGTATCGGGCGTCAAACCTGTGCCAAGTGCTGTTACTCTAAACACATCTCGATAGCATCTGTTTGTGTTTGCAGCGCTATTTAAGTCAAAAGGCACGTTAGCGTTGCATATTTTCTGCTTCCCCATATGCTTGATTATGTACTTGGGTGGGCGTGCCAGTTGGGTTCCACCTATAGCATTGGCAGTTGTATAGTTTGTTGGTGAGCCGGGATCCCAGGTAGCACTGGAAAAATAGTCTAACTCTTGTGTTGAAGCATCAGAGCCCTCTCGAATTAATCCATTGGTATTAGTCAGTTCGGTTAATGAGACCATGCTGTCAATAAATGTTTCTGCCTCTCGTAGCGCACTTTCTGCAGCCTGATGTGCCAGTTCACTGTCACGAAAATTACCTGACATTTTTTCACCCAGGACACTTGTTTTCATTCCTGTTAGGGCAAGTATTGTCAGTACAGATAACAGTAATAAAGAGAATATTAAAACAATTCCCGATTGTTTCGTGATATTCAACTTGTTGATATTATTTTTCATCATTCACTAGCTCATTCGATTTCTTATAGAAACGGTTGTTGTGTAGACCTTGCGGGAATGAAATTTACCATTCGTATCGGCAGGAATGTTTGAGCTGTCGACGTTAACTCCATCTATTGAATAATCTGGTGTTGCGTCATTATTTGCATCAGGTGATCGTGCTAAAATGCTGATTCTTACACTGACGACGCTTTCCCAGTCCGCAACGTTATTGGCTGTCACATAACGATCTGCCTGAAAATCGTAGGGCACATTTGTGTCCTCACCATACATAACCTGTAGTGTTTCTATGCCTGGAATAATTGGTTGTGGCGCGGCCCCATTAACCGAGCGCATAAGACTGGGTACTGTTGGTGTGGATGAAATGCCATCATGGTCTACAGAAGGGTTAATAGTGTACGTTACATCCGTATTAACATTTTTGAATACAGTAGTTGTGTGTTTCTTAAATGGATATCCAAGATTGTTTTGCTGATTGTTATAAGGTGATGCCGGCGTTGTGGAAAAGGGCGTTGTTGAATGTGCAATAGTGGCTGTATTTGGAATATCTGCTGAGCCAGAAACTGTTACAGTAGTATCAACATCATTGGTTGCCTGAAATATAACGGCATTTGCACAGTCGGATATTACTAATATTTCATTGGGCGCGATGGAGGATTGTGTACTCTTGTTTAAGCTGATGGTGATGGGGTCAGTGCTAACATCACTGATGCCATCTTCAAGAGGAAATGAACGACCACGTTCAACACCGCTAATGATAAGCGAATCAGGCTGTGAGGGGAAACCCGCAAGCCCTGTGCTCGCCGCACCTTCAACACCTCTTACTCCTACAAAACCTGCGGGTAGATTCGCTACGATATTTAATACGCCATCTTCTGGCCAGCTAAAAGATGTGCTTTGAGTATCAGGCGCAAAAGAGGGGATGCAGCCCCAAAAGTCTGCAGATTTGATCGCATTGGTTAATAAGTGAATTGCATAACGACCATTCTCCTGCGTGCGTGTTGTCGCTTCTTGTGCGAGATATGAAGACTTGTTCTGTATAAATAACTGGACCACTACAATAGCAACTATAGAACTTAGCAGAATAGCAATAAGTAGCTCTACTAATCCGAATCCTCGGGATATATTTACCAGTCCTGCAGATGTTTTATTTTTTTGCATCATGATTACAGCGTTAAGTTTAAGGGACAAATGAAAAAGTTTGTCGGTTTGACTGAAATTCTGTCAGCTCTTCTCTTTCTTCAGTCCAGTCAATAAAGACAGTCCACTGCCCTAATAAGCCATCACAATTAATAGCCGTGGCAGCATCTATTTCTGGAGATGAATCTATGCAAACACGAATGGAAATATCATCATTAAAGCTGAAGTCTGATCTATCAAATATTGGCAGTGACTGGTCCAGTGTTAGTAACCACTCTCTTAAATCATTTTGGGCAAGCTGAGCAGCTGAGCCACAACCTGCAACTGTATTGCAGGCGGCAACTGCGTCTGGTAACCCAGCAGTAGAGTTGTAAGCATAATCTCCTGCAGTTACACCATTAATATTTGCACGCATTCGTTCAAAAAGGTGACTGGCTGCCATAGTTGTCGCAGTTCTGCCTTGTGCATAACTGGTCGATTGGTGTGCCTGAAGCTGTAATCCAGCCAGGCCCAGCATGCCTACTGCAAATATCAGTAATGCAACTAATACTTCAATTAAGGTAAAACCGGAATTTAATCTTTTCATATTCATTTTATTAAGGACAATCTGTTGCTGAGGAAGTACTTCCTGAATTACGGTTCACCCACGCATTGCCTACACCATTCAGGTAAATTAGCCTGGCTTTGTCACTATCGTTGTCTGGGTCGCATAAGCGAAAGATTTCCTGCTGGTTTCCGCCATTGCCAGTTGCTTCACCAATCGGACTAAAAGTAATACGATTGGTAAACTGATTGTTTAGTGCTCTCAGTGTGTAACCAGTACCAAGCGCCTCTTCAGCATTGATTACCTCCACATCACCATCTTGATTAGTTGCTTCCAGAGTGCCATCACCATCAACATCAGCCCAAATTATCCATCCATCTTCCCAGTTACCATTTGAAGCACATCCATTATTCGATGCGTTTAATCGACACATTGTTACACTTCTGTTTCTTGAGATTGCCTCGCTGCGTGCGAGTGCTAGGCTGGTAATAAACCTATTGGCAGTGCCAGCGAGTGCATTATTTTCAAAAATATTCGTGAAAGCGGGTGCAGCAACTGTGAGCATGACAGCCAGTAATGCTAATGTAATGACGAGTTCAATCACGCTAAATCCATATGAACTATGCGTTGTTGCTGTGCTGACTTTAGGGTTGTCTGTTGCTTTCATGTTTTCCTGTTAGCGATAACTTGCAGCTACTTTACTGTAACTAAGTTGTAATTTAAGTTGATCAAACATAACTCGCTTCGTTTCTCTGATGAGTGGTTGTTGTAATTAAATCCTTGAAATAGTTAAAAAAATAACCCGCAAAGAATTCTCGATGAACGGTAATTTCTTTCCGTAAGTACAATCCTGAGTATATTTATTACACCTAACTGCATTAACAAGCTGTGAAATTTCTCACATACTTTTATGTGTGTTTTTGAAAGGTTCATTTGGTGTCATGAGCTGTACATATAACTAACGGATTCATCTGTTTTTATACAAAAACAAATAAATCAGGCGCTAACACGGGACGTGATTTATTGTTGATTCTGTGAGGTTCGTCATACTGGCTGAGTTCTGCGAAATCTGTTAATTCATGTATTAAGAGGGTTAACCCTCTATGAAAAAATATTGTCAGATAATACTGATTCCTTCGGTCTATCACTTAGAGTTACCTGTCTAAAATAATTATTATGCTCTGGTTTTAAAATTCCTGAATGCATAGAGAGGGTGTAGTGTGAAGAATATTATCAATATTTCATTGTGTTCATTACTTGTTATGGCGGGGGCTGCCTGTGCGGAGCAATTTATTGAATATTCCAGTGAAAACAAACAGACAATCATGGTGGAACTGTTTACCTCTCAGGGGTGCAGTAGCTGTCCTCCTGCTGAACACTGGTTAAATACATTTGAGAGCAATAATAAGCTTTGGAAAGAAGTCGTGCCGATTGCATTTCATGTGGACTACTGGGATCGACTGGGCTGGCCTGATCCCTATGCAAACCATGCCTATAGTTCGCGACAATACCGGCATCAGCAACAGGGTCATGTACGCTCCGTGTATACTCCCGGCATACTGGTCAACGGTGAAGAATGGCGAGGGTGGATTAGGGGCAAAGATTTTCCCAAAGGTAAAGAGGATGCAGGTATATTAAGTTTCACTGCGAATCCTCAAACTGTTTCCGTGAAATATTCCAAAGTCTCTGAGGAGCATGTTTTAAACGTAGCTTTACTCGGGATAGGCATCAAGACTGATGTGCAGAGAGGTGAAAATAAAGGTCGTGTGTTAAATCAGGAATTTGTGGCGCTTTCTCATCACATGTACGCAACCAGTCAGGATGGGTGGAAGATAAATTTACCAAAGGAAGCGTCACCACATGCGGATAGATATGCGCTAGCCATCTGGATAAGCAGCATGGACGATATTTCTCCCATTCAGGCTACTGGTTACTGGATTCCCTCAGAATGGATAGACAGTTAAACTTATCTAGTCCTGACACTGCAGTTCACAATGACCATTCTCCACTTGAATAGTGGAGTGATGAATGCCAAATTTTTCTTTAAGCTGCTGTGCTGCCTGGTGTAACAGTTCATCATCTATATCTGATGATGCTCGCAGTAGATGTGCTGTCAGTGCTACCTGAGTGGTGCTCATTGCCCATATATGCAGGTCATGAATTTCTTTAACATCCGGCAGGCTGAGTAAATATTCTCTGACAGATTCAATATCAATACTGGTAGGTACACCATCAACTGACAGGTTGAAAGAGTCTTTAATCAGTCTCCACGAGCTAATGGCAATAACGACAATAATTAATAGGCTTAATATGGGGTCTACGATTAGCCAGCCGGTGTAATAAATAATAATACCCCCTAACACAACAGCGACGGATACTAATCCATCAGCAACCATATGAAGAAAAGCACCTTTAACGTTCAGGTCTTCGTCTTTATTAGACATGAATAAAGCAGCGGTAATGAAATTTATAATAACACCCACACTTGCTACAACAATAATGGTAATACTGTCTGGCTCAACTAATGAGTTCAAGCGCGTGATTGCCTCAATGGCAATGAAAGCCATTGTGATGGCGAGGGTTACACCACTGACCAGGGCAGCAAGAATCGTTGCGCGTCGATACCCGTATGTATGACTGTCGGTGGGTTTTGATGAGGCGAGTATATTGGCGCCCCATGCGAGTAATAAAATACACACATCACTAAAGTTATGACCTGCGTCAGCCAGTAAAGATAATGAGTCAGATAAAAGTCCAAATATAGCCTCAATAACGACGTAGGCGATATTGATGGTTGCGCCTATCAAAAAGGCTTTATTATTCGAGGGTGCGGAATGTTGATGGTGATGATGCATATGAATTTTAGATGCTATTTTTTTGAATGAGCGTGTTCGTCCTGATGTGTCGCTGGCTAAAGAGACGTGTGGTTAAGTAATCGTTTTGTGTTTGTAGAATTGGCAATTTCTGTTCATATCATACAAGACCCTGCCATTAAATTTCTGCGGGCAGGTCAGATCGCATCACTATTCGTCATGTAAACCGGTCCTAAACCAGCATTGTGAACATATTCGGCCGGATAACAACAAAATATTGGCGCTTTCACAGGCAATCTACAGCAATGTAACGATCTGCCGATACTATTGGCAAGTATTCATTGGCATGAAAATAGCTTTATGCTTGAATGGGTTAATGAAAACAAGCGTATTGCTGACATCCTTCGAACCAGACTAAAACTAAAGAATGCAATTCAGGATTAATAAAGGCCTTCAGTTGCCTATTACGGGTACACCCAAGCAGAAGATAGAGGGTGCGCCGAATATATCGCGCGTTGCCGTGCTAGGAAGAGAGCATGTGGGGATGAAACCTACCATGCTTGTAAAAGAAGGTGACCGAGTAAAACTTGGCCAACCGTTGTTTACTGACAAGAAAAATCCTCGTGTCCAGTATGTCGCTCCAGGTGCAGGCGAGGTCGAAGTGATTCATCGTGGTGCAAGGCGTGTGTTTCAATCGCTTGTTATTCGTCTGGATGGTGATGAGGAAGTGACCTTTCCGGTATTTGATGCAGAAAAATTATCTCAGCTGGATAGAGAAGATGTCGTTGAGCAGCTATTAGATTCAGGCTTGTGGGTAGCCATGAGGACGCGACCGTATAGTAAATCTCCCAATCCGCAGAATACTCCCCATTCCATCTTCGTCACGGCAATGGATACCAGACCTTTGGCGGCTGATCCGACAGTCATTATCACTGAATATCAACAGGACTTTGAAAACGGTTTGAGAGTGCTGGCACGGCTTACAGAAGGGAATGTTTACGTATGCTGCGGCAAAGAAAATTCATTAGATCTAAAAGATGATGCACAAATTAAAAAAGCGGTGTTTGAAGGGCCTCATCCTGCAGGCATACCTGGAACACATATACATTACATAGACCCGGTTAGTGCGACTAAATCCGTGTGGCATCTGAATTACCAGGATGTGATCGCTTATGGAAAATTATTTACCGAAGGAAAAATCTGGACCGATCGTATTATTTCCTTGGCCGGGCCTGCGATAAAAAATCCCAGACTGTTACGTGTACGCCTGGGTGCCAGTACTAACGATATTATTGAAGGTGAAGTTAAATCCGGTGAGTGTCGAATCATTTCCGGCTCAGCATTGGCGGGTTGGCGTGCTGCAGGCTGGGCAAGTTATCTGGGGCGATTTAATTTACAGATCACAGCAATATTTGAGGGACGTGAAAGAGAGTTCTTTGGCTGGATAGTGCCTGGCATGAAAAAATATTCCAAGTCCAATGCATTGTTATCGAGCTTCTTTAGAAAACAGGCGCGCTTCGATTTCACCACATCGCAAAATGGTAGTCCTCGCGCGATGGTGCCTATTGGTGTTTACGAACGAGTAATGCCTCTGGATATTTTGCCCACACAACTGTTACGTGCGCTGGTGACCAAAGACACTGATCTTGCGCAAGCCCTGGGGTGCCTGGAACTGGATGAAGAAGACCTGGCATTGTGTACATTTGTGTGTCCAAGCAAATATGAATTCGGGCCCATGCTGAGAGAAAATCTTATCCAAATAGAAAAGGAAGGTTGATGTCAAAGTTAAGAAACTATTTGGATAGCATTCATCCTCACTTTATTAAAGGTGGGCGTTATGAAAAGTTCTACTCCTTATATGAAATGGTGGATACTTTCCTGTATACACCTTCGGATGTCACGCCACATGCACCACACGCAAGAGATGCATTAGATATTAAGCGGGTAATGACTTACGTCGTTATTGCGACCTTACCCTGCATTATTATCGGACTGTGGAATATAGGCTATCAGGCCAATTCAGCGATGGCATCTATGGGGATAGAGCATGCGCCAGGCTGGCGCGGCTCAATACTGTCTTTATTTGGATTTGCCTATGACGCGAATAATCCATTTGGCAATTTCATGCATGGCTTTATGTATTTTTTCCCTATTTATTTTGTCACATTGCTAGTAGGTGGAATATGGGAAGTGATTTTTGCAGCGGTTCGTAACCACGAGGTCAATGAAGGGTTTCTGGTGACATCCATGCTTTTCGCCTTAACTTTGCCGCCCGATGTTCCCCTGTGGCAAGTGGCATTAGGGATCAGCTTCGGAGTAGTGATTGGCAAGGAAGTGTTTGGTGGCACCGGTAAAAACTTTTTAAACCCGGCATTAACAGGGAGGTGCTTCCTGTTTTTTGCGTATCCAGCGCACATGTCTGGCGACGCGGTGTGGACAGCAGTGGATGGTTTTTCAGGGGCCACACCACTTGGCTTGGCAGCACTGGATGGTATGCAGGCTATTTTTGCTAATGGAATCACATGGACACAGGCGTTCATGGGTTCCATTCAGGGATCGATTGGTTCCACATCAACATTTGCATGCATTCTTGGTGGTATGTTTCTGATGTATACGCGTATTGCATCATGGAGAATTATTTTTGGTGTATTTGGTGGCATGGTGCTGACATCTACATTATTAAACTGGATTGGTAGCGACACTAATCCCATGTTTGCCATGCCCTGGTATTGGCACTTAACGCTGGGTGGATTTGCCTTTGGCATGATGTATATGGCAACGGATCCCGTTTCTGCATCGATGACAGATGCAGGTCGATGGGCGTTTGGCTTTTTAATTGGATTTATGACCGTGTTGATTCGAGTTATTAATCCTGCCTTTCCTGAAGGTATTATGCTGGCGATTTTATTTGCCAATATCTTCGCGCCCTTAATTGATCACTTTGTGGTGCAGGCAAATGTCAGGAGGCGTAAACGAAACTATGTCTAAAGATAGCACTACAAATATTTTACTGGTCGCCATTGTATTGTGTCTGGTGTGTTCTGTCGTTGTATCGACTGCTGCAGTGAAGTTAAGACCGCTGCAGGAAGAAAATAAAGCGCTTGATCAAAAAATCAATATATTAAAAGTATCCGGGCTATGGAAAGAAAATGCAGATATTGAAAAGCTGTTTGCTTCTATCGAGTCGCGAGTGATTAATCTTGATACAGGTGAAGTTGCTGATGAAATCGATGCTTCAACGTTTGATCAGCGTAAGGCATCCAGGATAGGTAATTTGAGTATAGAGCTGGGGAGTGATATCGATATTGCAAATATAAATCGCCGTTCTAACTTTGCCACAGTCTATTTAGTTAAAGAAAACGATCAGGTGAATCGATATGTGTTTCCTGTCCATGGATACGGACTTTGGTCTACCTTGTATGGTTATGTCACTCTGGAAAAGGATATGAATACAGTTTATGCCCTTAAGTTTTACGATCATCGCGAAACACCGGGATTGGGTGGGGAGGTTGACAATCTAAAATGGCAGGCCTCCTGGAAAGGTAAAAAACTGTTTAATGATAAAGAAGAATTAGCGCTTACCGTTATAAAAGGAGCAGTTGTTCCTGGTAATGAAAATGAACCTCATCAGGTCGACGGATTGTCCGGCGCAACACTCACCAGCAATGGAGTAACCAATATGTTCCGTTTCTGGATGGGTGAATATGGATTTGAAAAAATGATGAATAAAGTACGTGCAGGAGAAGTGTTATGAGCGAAAGTGCAAAAAAAGTCGTGCTTGATCCATTGATAGATAACAATCCCATCACACTACAGATTTTGGGAATCTGTTCCGCATTGGCAGTGACTACAACACTGGGTGCTGCCTTGATTATGTGTTTGGCATTAACCTCGGTCACTGCTTTGTCAAATGCCTCGATCAGTATGATTCGGAATCGCATACCTGGCAGTATTCGTATCATTGTGCAGATGACGATTATTGCATCGCTTGTGATTGTCGTAGATCAGATATTAAAAGCCTATGCCTATGAAGCAAGTAAAACGCTGTCAGTATTTGTAGGGTTGATTATTACCAACTGTATCGTGCTGGGCAGAGCTGAAGCATTTGCCATGAAAAATCCGGTAGGTATCAGCTTTTTGGATGGTATTGGGAATGGACTGGGATATAGCGTGGTATTGATATCTGTTGCTGTTGTACGGGAATTATTTGGGTCTGGTTCTTTGCTTGGTTACACAATATTGCCTCTTGTTAAAGATGGAGGCTGGTATGAGCCCAATGGATTGATGTTACTACCACCAAGTGCGTTTTTTATAATTGGGTTGATGATCTGGGGAATTCGTTCCTGGAAACCACAACAGATAGAAAAGCGTGAATATCAGGTTCATCGTATTCACCGTACGGAGACGTACTAATGGAAGCAACAATAAGTTTACTTGTTAAAGCGATATTTGTTGAAAATTTAGCGTTATCTTTCTTTTTGGGTATGTGTACATTTTTGGCAGTGTCAAAAAAAATTGAAACAGCCCTGGGACTTGGTGCTGCAGTAATAGCAGTACAGGTGATCACTGTTCCCGCAAATAATCTTCTATTTCAATATGTCCTGAAAGAAGGGGCGCTATCATGGATGGGATTTCCCGAGGTTGATCTGAGTTTCCTCGGATTGATCAGTTATATCGGTGTTATTGCTGCCATGGTGCAAATTATGGAAATGATACTGGATCGATTTTTTCCTGCGCTGTACAACGCATTAGGTGTTTTCCTGCCATTAATCACGGTTAACTGTGCAATTTTAGGCGGGTCGTTATTCATGGTTGAACGCGATTACAACTTTACTGAAAGTGTTACGTATGGCGTTGGTTCAGGCATAGGCTGGGCATTGGCGATAACCGCCCTGGCAGGTATACGGGAAAAACTGAAATACAGTGATGTGCCTGATGGCTTGCAGGGTCTGGGCATCACATTTATTACGGTGGGATTAATGTCGATGGGGTTTATGGCATTTTCAGGTATTCAATTATAGAGCATGGAAGTATTGCTATGATGGAAATAACATTAGGCGTCACTTTTTTTTCAGCGATTGTTGTGTCGTTGGTGTTGTTAATTCTTTTTGCAAAATCAAAACTGGTCTCAAGTGGAAACGTTGTTATTACTATCAATGGCGAAAAAGAAGTCACAGCACCCGTTGGTGGTAAATTGCTGGCAACTTTAGCAGATGCAAATTTATTTGTACCTTCCGCATGTGGTGGCGGCGGAACCTGTGCGCAATGCCGTGTTAAAATCTTTGACGGTGGTGGCGCGCTGCTGCCTACAGAAGAGTCTCATATCAACAAACGTGAAGCGGCCAGGGGAGACAGACTTTCATGTCAGGTTGCTGTTAAGCAAAACATGAACATTGAAGTGCCTGAAGAAGTATTTGGTGTTAGAAAATGGGAGTGTACTGTTGAGTCTAATGATAACGTTGCAACATTTATTAAAAATCTGGTGTTGAAACTTCCCGAGGGTGAGGAGGTTAATTTTCGTGCGGGTGGATATATACAGATAGAGTGTCCGCCCCATGAGGTCAAATATAGTGACTTTGATATACAGAAAGAATTTCGTGAAGACTGGGACCGTTTTAATTTATGGCAATATAAGTCTAAAACTGATGCGGTAGTCACGCGTGCATATTCAATGGCAAATTATCCTGATGAGAAAGGACAGATCATGTTAAATGTCCGAATTGCATCTCCACCTCCGGTAGCAGGTAAAGATATTCCGCCAGGGATTATGTCTTCGTATATATATAGTTTGAAGCCGGGAGATAAAGTCACAATTTCTGGTCCATTCGGTGAGTTTTTTGCTCGTGACACTAAAAATGAAATGATATTTATTGGTGGTGGTGCAGGTATGGCACCGATGCGCTCACATATATTTGATCAGTTAAAACGATTGCACAGTGATCGTAAAATTTCATTCTGGTATGGTGCCCGTAGTAAACGCGAAATGTTTTTCGTTGATGACTTTGATGGCTTGCAGGAAACCAATGAGAATTTTAAATGGCATGTCGCATTATCCGATCCCCAGGATGGGGATGACTGGGATGGCTATACTGGATTCATTCACGAAGTGTTGTATGAGAATTATTTAAAAGATCATCCTGCACCAGAAGACTGTGAATATTACATGTGTGGTCCGCCAGTGATGAATGCGGCAGTGATCAATATGCTACAGGGTTTGGGTGTCGAAGATGAAAATATTATGCTGGATGATTTCGGCGGATAAGATATTTTACAAATGACTACACTATTTTTTAGCCTTATTGTGTTCGTGCTAATGTTTGCTGCAATGATGGTAGGCATACTATTTGGTCGCATGCCGATACAGGGCTCCTGTGGTGGTATTGGTAATAAATGCTCATCTTGCACCAAGCCATGCAGTAAGAAAGACAAGGAATAATTATGAGCAAATCAATTGCTGTAAAAGATTACATGAGTGCAAGCCTGGTCACGTTTACTCCTGAAATGGATGTCATGAATGCAATTGACATACTGGTTAAAAATCGCATATCAGGTGCGCCTGTGGTGGATGAGCGTGGTAATTTAATCGGTTTGCTGTCAGAAAAAGATTGTATGAAGGTTGCTGTTCAGGCCGGATATCATGAACAACTGGGTGGACGTGTTGATGACTATATGACTAAACAGGTTATCACCGTGGAAGCTGATGCGAGTGTGCTTGAAGTGGCAAAGCTGTTTATGGAAAAAGGACCACGCCGTTACCCAGTGGTAGAAGATAATCGTCTGGTAGGGCAGATCAGTCGACGCGATGTGTTGCGATCATTGTTGGGCATGAATACACACTGATTATGTGTGATACCTGAGATTCAATTGACAGCAGTCAGTGATAAAAATTTAAAGTCATCGTTCGTAGTTCGTACTGAGATCCGTAATAATCGAAAGTATTAAAACGATTTCACTTTAATCTATAGTCTCCTCATTTGTCATTCTATCGTCATTCCCGTGCAAACGGGAATCCATGTAATCTTGTTCAACACTGTGTATACAAACGTTTAGCCACATGCATTGTCATCAATAGCTGATGCCTTAGGTGCAGCTAGATTCCCGTTTGCACGGGAATGACGGTAATGTCTGAGTATGGCAGAAGAGCATGGGAATGACGAGTTGAGTTTGAGCTACAATTGATCTGGATTATTAACTTCTCTGAATCCAATTTCATTAAGTACTTTTATTGTGTCTTGGTCTGTTTCTGATTTTGGTATAAACATGAATGCCTCTTGTGCATTTCCTGAGAATGCGTGAGGTAACATATGATTTAGTAATTTCTTCATATCGTTGATATTCGCTAATTGCATGCCTGGATTCATACAGTCAATCACAACGCTATTTTTTTCGTTTGAAAAATCAAATCCCAGACGGGTATATTTTGCCCCGGTTTTACCAAGCCATGCATATGCAGATAGCCTGGAGTTATCATGCAGTGTGAATAATGTGTCTTCACGCGAAAACCTGAATGTCGCATCAGATAAGACTTTCTGTCTGCGGATACCAGTATCAGTTTCTTCGTAGTCTAGTAAATCTCTATACGACTGAATATTGATGTTATTGCTTTGCTGTGAATCGTTAATATTATAGTGATCTGATTTTATCGAATATAAATCAAAATCATTTTTGGAATATGCGTTTTCACTGATTTCTTTATTGAATCGCTTTTTAAGCTGATCCTTATCTATTTTACAGCGACGCAAAGTATTCTTGGCGATGGATATGCAATTTTTCTTTATTGACTGCTGGCTATATTCCAGCATGCTGGTATGGATAGTGGGCAGGTAAAGTTCATTATGTGCATTGCTGAAACGTTCTTTGTATTCATCTCCACCAGGAGTCAAGTCGATATAACGTATTCCTTCTTCTTTTAATAGATTAGCCAGATATATTAAAAATATGACGCCTGGAGAGTGTTTGCTTTCAGTGGGGTCGAACGCTGTGAGCCCTATGTAAATGCTATCTTCATCAATATAGCCATAATGGAATGCCAGTAATTTTTCTCCCGCCCACAGAACACTAAAGTGATTGTCTTTTAAGTTACTGCTGCGTGCTTCATAAAAGCTTCTCTGTAAGTGGTCATCCTCAAAGGCAGCGTCGTTATGTGCTGATTCATGCCTGAAATTCACCAGATCCGTTACCTGATCCATTAACTCAAGGGCACGAGACTGATCTGTAATTCGTTCTATCTTAAGTTCACCGACACGCTTTAATCTGTTAATTTTGGATTTAACGCTTTTGTTTTTTAATATTTTCTTAAGCTTCTCTTCATCGTGTAAGTCGAGGATGGGTGAATTCATGGATTCAAGCCGGGTATATATACCAAGGCGCCTGGGTTTGTTTGACTGAATCCAGCTAGTATCAGTGCCCGGTGCAATGTAAGTCCACTTCCATTGTGAAAAGCTTAAATCTGATTTGATGGCAGTGAATGCTTTACTCAGAAATGAATCGCTGTGTTTTGGTAGGCATAACCAGCCGCTGTACTCGGCTAGCTGGGCACCGGCCTGAGTCAGTATTGCGCTGTTCTTTTCGACTGCAAGCGGTATTAAACCAGCTAATTCCCCGGTATCCAGCAAGCCGATTACAAGAATGGGTTCAAAGTATTGCTGGTAATGACGGAACCATAGACTCACAAATCCCGCTTCCTGAAATACGCTCTTGTGTACTGTTTTAGCGGCGAGCGATTCCCATTGATTCAGGAATGCTTCATCGCTTGCATATTTTAACGCATCATCGCCTCGGATGACTGATACTGTGATTGCCATATATTTGGGGAATATAAATCTGATATTCGCCAACTATAACAGTTTGAAAACATGAATAATTTGACCCTATAGGCAATTCAGAGCCTGATCTGGTCTGATTGTCAGCGGCTGAATAAAATATTTGCGTTCAGCCTATGTGAGCGGCTTTTAAAGTGCTGGGAATTAACGTGCGAATTCGGCTTACGAATTCTGTGCTGATTCGCTCAGTGCGCTTTAAGTCTTGGCATAAAGCTGTGCGAAAGCCTATGTAATCTGGATTCACTGGTAATAGTGTCGCAATGTCTTTTTCACGTAATGAACCGGCAAGCCCGGTGAGCAATCCATGCTGTTTGGCAGTCTGTACGAAATTGGACAGTTCCCTGAGTTCCCTGTGCAAGAGCAGGCTGCCCGCACTTTTACCTGCAGTATCCAGCATTACGCCTTTTAAATGTGCTTTTTTACACAGTTTGATGGTTTCCTGAATGTCGAAGTCAATATCAGCAAAAAGGACTGCAATGATTTTTACACCTCGTCTGGCATGGTATTCAAATGTCGGTAAGCATTTATCTATGTGCTCCTGGCTGAACATGCCGACTTTTACATAGTCCACGCCGGTGTCGGCAACTTTGCCTATCTGTTCCAGTATTAACGAAACGTCGGCATCAAGGTCACCTACCGTGGCGCTAACAATCGATTTTTCCCATAAGTGGTCAACGATATCGTGTATATCACTAATAGTGAGTCCACCGAGTGCACCCTGGCTTGGGTCTTTTAAATCAATTATATCTGCGCCATGTTCACTCACAGTGATAGCGTCTTCAAGGTTATCAACGCTTGCTAAAAATCCAGTCATTGTGCTTTCCCGGTTTGTTCGTTTCTAAATTGAGTGACTTTTTCCATAAGCCAGTCCCACGCTTCAAATTCACGTTCACCAGCGGTCTTGTCTAGTCCAATTTGTAAATATTCAATTTCGTTATCAATCTTTTCTGCAGACAGCATATGCAGGCGGCTTGTTAGTATGGCTAATTCGACAACAGCAAACTGGGCGCGATTATAACCGTGATACGCCTTGTGTGATTGTTCATGAACCACGTCACAATAAAATTTGGGGCGCTGTTCGTGATCTTCATGGGAATGCACTTTAATTTCTGTATGTGCCAGACACTCCTGTAGTCGTATTCCACGAATTACATCGGTGGGTGAAGTGGGCCAATCGCGTCTACCCGTTAAACAGCCAGCAAAGATACGTACATCATCTGGATAATTAACTGTCGCAGTACCTTCTCGTACAAGATTATTCAATGTTGCCGATGGCTTAAATGGTGCGAGCATCAGACCTCGATCAGTTTCGTGTACACCCATGGGTGCGATATGAGCAGTACCATCTTCATGGATTGTGGTCACAATACTTTCTCTAATAAAAGGCATAATATTAAATTGTTAACAACGTCTTGCGTCGTTCTTTTTGTCTTTTAGGGTTTTACGCTTATTCTTGCGATCTTTGCGTGACTGATAAGTGCTGCCTTCCTGCTTAAACGTGTTTAAATCCTGTTCGCTTTTTTCCACGGCAACGCCCCAGCCAAGTTCTTCATCCTGATCATAACGTTTGCCTAATTGCCAGGCGATTTGTGCACGTGCAAGCTCGCATCCTAAATAAAATGCATGAGCACCATCATCAGCAACATTTAAATGCGGATAAAGATCAAAGGGATCTGTTGCATTCCAGATTCCATCGCGATTGTATATGAAGACGCCTTCATCACATACCTGAATTCTAAAATTTGGATCACGCACAGCTTCAGCAAAGTCTTTGATTTCGTCAATGTTGTAAGGGAAAGGTTTGCGTTCATGCAGCGCCATTAAGCCATTGTCATAGCCTTTGGGAGGGATGTTATCTTCTTTGGATGCATACATGATGCGTCTCGCCAGGTCAGCCTCTTTGACTGATTTGCGACAATGTTCGCTGACTTCTGTGGATAATATGTGACCAATATTGAGTTCTGAAATAATACCCATCAGCAGAGCATTCGTCCCCGCACTATCCACATGAGTCAGTTCGGTCAGGTTGCCAACTCCCATCATGATTTCAATATCTGGATAACGTTTGCGCAAGTTGCGGTAGCGGACGATTGATTCGGTAAAGTTAAAATTAATCGGGTCTAGAATCGGATCGGCTATAAAACGTACACCTTCTTTTAACAATGTATCGATTGTCTTATAGAGTGAACGCATATTACTGGGAGGGTTGCCTATTATAATCGGAGTTGAATCAACTTTTTCTAATACCCACAATGAGTTATATTGCAAACTTAACAAGAAATCTGCGCCTGCTTTTCCACCTGTTACCAGGTCTTGTGCAAGTAAAGAGTCAACGCTGACCTTGAAATCAGCCGACTTTAACGCCTGAACTGATTCTGCTAAGTGCCCAAAGGGTGTATTTGGTAAGCAGCCTAAATCGATGACATTGGCACCATCATTTCTGTATTGTTCAGCACGAGCGATGATTTGCTCAACCGTCATATTGGGTGCGTCAACAATTTCTGCAAAGATATCTGTTGAATACTTGCTCAAATCAGATTTTTTGGCGGCGTGACCGAAATGTTGTGGCAAGTCTTTGAGTTCTTCGGGGCCGCGTTCAACAGGTTTGCCTAATTTCAGCGCTAGCTCGTCGATATCACCGCGACAGCGTCCGGGTAAAATCACTTTATCAAAAGCAGAGACGTCTTTTAGTCGTCTGGCAATCAGGTCAGTTGTCATCAGCGCGGCAACACTGACACCAATCTGATGTACTTCATAACTGAACTGGGTGGGTTGCATGCTTTCAAGCACTTTATGCAGACTTTTTTCTGCTAGTTTGCCAGTGAGAAAAAGTATGTGGTCAGGCATTTTTGATTAATATAATTAAAACAGTAAGTTGTATAAATGATATAGAAATAACATTAAACAGTATAAAAATTATTTCTGATGTGCGCAGAGAGTGGTTGTTGTTAAACTCCCGTCAATGAATTCACGAGTCAGACGTCGCACATCCCTTACAGAACAACCGCTTGCACAATCCCAGCTTCCTGATCTGTTGCAAAGAGTATACGCGAATCGTGGTATCACGGATCCTGCCCATTTAGAGATGTCGATACAAAATATTCTTCCCCCGAGCTCACTTATGGGTGTTGATGCGGCAGCGAAGCTGCTATTTGAAACGATAAAGACCAGTCAGCGAATGGTCATTGTTGGAGATTATGATGCCGACGGAGCCACCAGTACGGCACTAGCAATGAGAGGACTCACCAGTTTAGGTGCAGAAAATATCAGTTACCTTGTTCCGAACCGGTTTGAATACGGATATGGCCTGACGCCTGAAATTGTCAATTTAGCCAAAAGTAATGCGCCAGACCTGATTATTACTGTGGATAACGGAATTTCCAGTATCTCAGGTGTTAAGCGCGCGCGTGATCTTGGAATTAATGTACTAGTAACGGATCATCATTTGCCTGGGCATGAATTGCCCAATGCCAATGTTATTGTCAACCCAAATCAGCCAGGGGATAGTTTTGAAAGTAAATCTCTGGCGGGTGTGGGAGTGATGTTTTATGTGCTGGTGACATTGCGCTCATATATGAGAGAACAGGGCTGGTTTAAATCACAGGATATTTCAGAACCAAACTTTGCTGAGTTGCTGGATCTGGTGGCGTTGGGGACGGTGGCAGACGTTGTCCCCTTGGATAGGAATAACCGAATATTAATTGAACAGGGATTACGCAGGATACGCGCAGGAAAATGCTGTCCGGGAATACTGGCCTTGCTGAAAGTTGCGGGATGCGACTATTCACGTGCTGTGTCTACTGATCTGGCTTTTTACGTGGGTCCAAGAGTGAATGCGGCAGGAAGACTGGAAGATATGTCGATTGGCATTGAATGTTTGCTCGCCAAAAGTGAGCATGCGGCCAGTGAAATTGCTTCTCAACTACATACACTCAATATAGAACGCCGGGAAATCGAGAGTCAGATGAAAGAAGAGGCGATTAAAAGTCTGGATCGAATAAAGTCTGACAAGCTGGTCAGAAATAAAAATGAGTTGGGCATATGTGTCTATCAACCAGACTGGCACCAGGGTGTGATTGGGATACTGGCGGCACGAATTAAGGAAAAATATTATCGTCCTACGATTGCATTCGCGAACAGTGATGATGAGGAGTTGAAGGGGTCTGCGCGTTCAATCCCCGGTGTACATATCCGCGATGTACTGGATACGATTGCTGCCAGGCATCCTGATATTATCGCCAAATTTGGTGGACATGCGATGGCTGCTGGATTGAGTCTGCCTAAAAACAAATATGATGAGTTTGTTGCTGCTTTTCATCAGGTGCTGGGAGAATGGCTGACACCTGAAGATCTGCATAATGAAATACTTTCTGATGGTGAGCTGGGTGAACAGAATCTCAGTTTGGCGATGGCAAAAATTCTGCGCACGTCGGGACCCTGGGGGCAGGGATTCCCGGTTCCTGTGTTTGATGGTGAATTTAAAGTGCTGGATTATCGAGTAGTGGGCGAGCATCACCTGAAACTGACATTGCAGTCTACAGATGGTGATACCTCGGTGAATGCGATTGCATTTAATTACGCAAATTTTGACTGGAATAACAGAGCAGCAGTAGTACATGCGGCATATGAGCTGGATGTAAATCAATTTAGGGGAATAGAATCACCGCAACTGTTAATTCGTCATTTGGAAGTGCGCGCGACGCATTAGTATTTTTATCATTCCCGCGCAGGCGGGAATCCAGTAGAATAGGAAAAGTAACGTACATCTAAACCTGAATTTCTCAATATATTCGGCTGAATTCAATATCATGCCAGGTATGGCAACGCTTCTTAATATATAAAAACATGGAACTGGCACTTTATTTCTCTCAACTCAAAGAACTTGGCGAGCGAATCAACTCGCTCAGGGGGTATCTTTGACTACGATACAAAAGTGGAACAACTCGAAGAAGTCTCTCGGGAACTGGAAGATCCTGATGTGTGGAATAATCCCGAGCGGGCGCAAGCGCTGGGAAAGCAGCGATCGCAATATGAAACGGTAGTAAATACTATACGTGATGCCGAGCAAGGTGTTGTTGATGCCGTCGAGCTACTACAGCTTGCGGAATCGGAAGATGACGAATCTACAGCCAGTTCCGTGATTGAAGACTTAAATTCACTTGAAGAAAAAGTCGCCGAGCTGGAATTTCGACGCATGTTTTCTGGTGAAATGGATACCAACAATGCGTTTTTGGATATTCAATCTGGCTCTGGCGGGACCGAAGCCCAGGATTGGGCGGAGATGATTCTGCGCATGTATTTACGCTGGGGTGAAAGCAAGGGTTTTAAAACAGAATTAATTGAAGTGTCTCCAGGCGATGTTGCAGGCATTAAAAGCGCAACGATAAAGTTTGAAGGCGACTATGCTTTTGGCTGGTTGCGTACTGAAACCGGAGTGCACAGACTGGTTCGAAAATCACCTTTTGATTCAGGTAGCCGAAGGCACACTTCCTTTGCTGCAGTGTTTGTCTCGCCCGAAGTGGATGATGATATTGACATAGAAATAAATCCGGCTGACTTGCGTATTGATGTCTACCGCGCCAGTGGAGCAGGTGGTCAACATGTTAACAAGACAGAATCGGCTGTACGCATTACCCATTTACCAACCGGTGCTGTAACGCAGTGTCAGAACGATCGTTCCCAGCATAAAAACAAAGATGTGGCCATGAAGCAGCTGAAAGCCAAGTTGTACGAACTTGAAATGCAAAAGCGTAATTCTGAACAGCAGGCTCTGGAAGATTCCAAGTCAGACATTGGCTGGGGAAGTCAAATTCGTTCTTATGTGCTGGACCAGTCGCGTATTAAGGATTTGCGTACATCGGTTGAAACCAGTAACACCCAGGCGGTACTGGATGGCGCACTAGATCAGTTTATTGAAGCAAGTTTAAAGCATGGTCTGTAAGTCAGGCTAAGGAAAATATAAAACAAATGAGCAAACAAGATATCAACCAGGATCAGCATCAGGACGAGAATAAATTAATTGCACTTCGACGGGAGAAGCTTGCTGAAATTAGAGATAAGCGTAATGCATTTCCCAATGATTTCAGCCGGGATACACTGGCTGATGAATTGCAAACTCAATTTGGAAGTAAATCCAAGGAAGAATTAGCTGAGTTAAATCAGTTTGCCAGTATCGCAGGACGCATTATGGCAAAGCGAGGCCCGTTTTTACTGCTTCAGGACATGTCGGGAAGAATTCAGGCCTATATTGATCGTAAAGGGTTGGAAAAAGAGTTGGTAAAGGAAATTGATACCTGGGATATCGGCGATATTATTGGAGTATCGGGCCCGGTTAGCAAATCAGGGAAAGGTGACCTTTATGTGAAGATGGAAAAAGTAGCGTTGCTAACAAAATCACTTCGTCCTTTACCTGAAAAATTTCACGGGCTCACTGATCAGGAGCAACGTTATCGCATGCGCTATGTTGACCTGATTATGAATCAGGAAGCGCGTGAAACTTTTAAAATTCGTTCCAGGATTGTAGCGTTTATTCGTGCGTACTTGAGTGACAAGGATTTTCTGGAAGTAGAAACACCAATGATGCAGTCAATCCCCGGAGGGGCAGCAGCGAAACCCTTTGTGACTCATCATAATGCGTTAGATATGCAGCTTTTTCTGCGCATCGCGCCTGAACTGTATCTTAAGCGTTTAGTTGTCGGTGGTTTTGAAAGAGTATTTGAAATAAATCGTAATTTCAGGAATGAAGGTCTTTCAACCAGACATAATCCTGAATTTACAATGCTGGAGTTTTATGAAGCATATGCTGAGTATCATACTTTGATGGATCGCACTGAAGACATGCTGCGCCAGCTCGCACATCACTTGTATGGTAGATACACCATTGAGTATCAGGGTTCAGTTTATGATTTTCAGCAGCCATTTACACGCATGTCAGTGAAAGAATCCGTGTTGAAAATGAATACCAATCTGTCGGATGCTGACTTGGCAAGTGTGCAGTCCTTGCGTGATGTGTGTGACGACTTAAGTATTCCTTATGAGGAAACATATGGAGCTGGTAAGTTGCTTATCGAGATTTTCGAGAAAACAGTTGAAGACAGACTGGACCAACCCACTTTTATTACTGAATACCCTACAGAGGTATCCCCGCTGGCACGACGTAATGATACAAATCCTGAAGTGACGGACCGATTTGAATTCTTTGTTGGTGGTAAAGAAATAGCAAATGGATTTTCAGAGTTAAATGATGCAGAGGACCAGGCCGCCCGTTTCAAACAACAGGTTGTGCAAAAAGACGGGGGTGATGAAGAAGCAATGCATTATGACGCTGATTATATTCGCGCGCTTGAATACGGCATGCCGCCGACAGCGGGAGAGGGGATTGGGATAGACCGTTTGGTAATGCTGTTTACTGATTCTGCTTCAATTAGAGATGTACTGCTATTTCCTCAGATGAGGTCAGAGTAAATATTCGAGATCTGGTCTGGCTATTGCTTTTGATAGAACCGTATTAAAGCGGACGGGTTGATCGGTGTAATCTGTGCTGAATGGTAAAAACTGCCGCAGCAGGAATTATGTCGTTTGCAAAAACTGTGAGAAGATTTCTGAGAACTCATCTTCACTGACATTCAAAACATCGACATCTAAACCGTCCAGTCTTCGATCAGGTCTTTTTCTTCTTTCTACATTATTTGCCCACAAGCGATTGTCAGTCATGCGTCGGTCCTTTTCCGATCGTCTATCAGTGTAGCTGCTTTTGGCTTTTAAATTCATACTGGGCTTCTTGGAGTCTTTTTAATTCGGTATTTGTTGCAGGTAGCCTTATTGAATATATAGATACATTTCCGGGTTAGCAGCGAACTGAGTGCAGTGTCGATTTTTGTGCGCCATGAAAAAATTGTCAGATTTATTCGCCTTGGTTACCAGATTATGCATTTCATACGTATCTATCATTACAATAAACGTATTTTGATCTACTAAAACTCAAAAAAAATCAAACAGTTCACACTTTTGAATGTTGCCTGAAATATAGCAGTGAACAATCTTTGAGCAGGATTATTGTTTAATTGAAGGTAAATCAGATATATGGAGACAATTCTTCAGTTTGGATCTTGCGTGATGATTCACAACAGATATCGAATCGCTCGAATGAGGTGAAGTTTAAAAGAAGGTGAGGGGTAAAATCTGCCAGTCGTTTCGGGAACACAAACATATATGTATGGATTTATTCATATTGCTCGATCACTATTGAAACACCCAGCACACATAGGCAGACCAGAGAGACAAATAATAAAATATTAGAAATCACTTTGCTGTTTGCACGTATGATGTAGGCAGCAAGCGCTGCCAATGCTGCGACAGCAAAATATAAAACGATTGCGCGCATATTATTTTTCTTTCTCTTTTAGGTCAGTCGGGACATCGTAGGGTAATGGCGCTATTCGCACACTATTGCCTGAAGCTGAGCCTATAGCAAGTTGATTATTTTTGGCAGCTTCAATTCTCAATACGGCAAGCCCCGAATACATTTTGTCATGTTCATTAATTACTGACATGATTTTACCAATGGCCTGGTCTGAGCCCTGAGTGTAGATATCATCACCGATGTTAACAGGCTCGTCCTGTTCGACTTCAACTCTATACATGCGTCTGTTGGCATTGCCAAGATAATGCAATCGCGCCACGATCTCCTGTCCTGGATAGCAACCCTTGCTAAAGCTAACACCGTCGATTAACTCCATGTTGGCCATTTGGGGTACGAACGCCTCTTGAACTTTACTGGTAACGCTTGGAAGCCCAGCCATAATGTCCAGCCATTGCCAGTAGGACGCATTAAATACATTTACATTATTGGCGTCTATATTTTGTAGTTGCTCAGATAATGACTGGTTGCCGATGATTAAATAGCGTGTGCTGATGCCGGGAATATTCATGCATATAGATATGTCATTAGCACTGGTTTGATAATGATCTTGTGTAGCAGTTATTTTCAGGCTTTGCAGAAGTTTACCTTGGCTGTCATTACAAACACCAAGAAGTAGCATGTCTGGCACAGGAGTGATCGTGACTTTGGAACGCATGACGTACATTTGTAGACGCTTCATCACGTCTTCAGAAATATCTTTGGACGTTAGCAGATAATAAATATCATCTCGTCTGCAGATATAGAATATCGCCAGCATGCGCCCTTTAGGTGTGTTGTAGCTGCTGATTTGTCCATTGGTTGAGGTGACCTGATTAATGTCGTTGGAAAACTGGCCCTGTAAAAAAGCGCCTGCATCTTCACCTTCTACCTGATAGCAAGCTAAATGGTCCAGATTGACCAGAGCTGGGTTATCCAGATCGACTGAAAAGTGATCGGGTATCGAGGCGTTGTTGAGAATGCTTGGTATCACTATGAGTTCCTTATACAAATGGAGTGCGTATTTGATTGCAAAATTAGCTTGTCAAGCTAGCTTCTGAAGCCAAAGTAATGTAATTTTCAGCCTCTTGTTATACCTCCACGGGTATACAATTCATGCGCTAGCAACTATGATTTTGAATTTAGTCAATTCATTAAGTATCGATACAAAGTCATAATATCGAATAGAGTGGGTACGTCTAGGTTGATAGACCGTACTTGGTTTGTATTTCAGGAAGTTTAGGAGTCATTTTTAATGGGCACACCAGAACGGCCATTGTCGCCACATTTAGGGATATATCGTTGGCAGCTAACCATGGCGTTATCTATTCTCCATCGTATGAGTGGAGTATTTCTTAGTGTTGGCGCCATCGTATTGGTGGTTGTGCTGATCGCCATTGCTTCAGGACCCGGTCAGTTTGAAACAGTCCAGTCATGGTTCTCTCATCCCATTGGACTGTTAGTATTAGTCGCTTGGTCATTTGCGCTTTATTTGCATCTGGCGAATGGCGTGCGTCATTTGATCTGGGATGCAGGTGTGGCGTTAGATAAAAACACGGCAAACAGATCGGGTCTATTTGTGATTGCATTTGCAGTATTAGCAACAGCTGCCACTTGGGCGCTAGCGTGGAGTTAACATAAATGAGTTTAAGAACACCACTATCAAATGCCAAAGGCTTGGGGTCAGCTAAAGAAGGCGCACACCACTGGTGGGCACAAAGGCTGACATCAATTGCGTTAGTACCTTTAACGATCTGGTTGGCATTCACTATCGCCAGCTTTGGCGAATTCAGTTATGGCGCAGTTATCGTATGGATGCAGTCACCACTTGTCGCAGTAGCACTGGCATTGCTGGTGGTGACGATGTTTTATCACGTGCAGTTAGGGGTACAGGTCATTATCGAAGATTATGTCGGTGGATGGAGAAAAGTAGCCTCCTTAATCGCCCTGAATTTTGCATGTATTGCTTTTACATTCATGGGTTTATTTTCAATTATTAAAGTATCTTTGTAATTTTATGGGCGAAAGTTATAAGTTTATAGACCACACTTACGACGTACTCGTTGTGGGTGCTGGTGGTGCAGGGTTGCGTGCTACATTTGGCATGGCAGTCAGCGGGTTATCCACAGCATGTATCACAAAAGTATTCCCGACACGAAGTCATACAGTGGCGGCACAGGGGGGCATGAGTGCCTCGTTGGGAAATATGGGAGAGGATGACTGGCGCTGGCACATGTATGACACGGTTAAAGGCTCAGACTGGCTGGGTGACCAGGATGCGATTGAATATATGTGTCGGGAAGCCGTTCCAGCCATTGTCGAACTGGAACACTATGGTGTGCCATTTTCGAGAACCGACGAAGGAAAAATCTATCAGCGTCCATTCGGTGGTATGACGACGCGATACGGCGAAGGCATTGCCCAGCGTACTTGTGCCGCTGCTGATCGAACCGGTCACGCAATTCTGCATACACTCTATCAACAGTCACTGAAGCATAATGCTGAGTTTTATATTGAATACTTTGCCATTGATCTGCTCATGGATGACGAAGGTACATGCAGGGGTGTGATTGCTATTGACCTGGCAACAGGTGAGCTGCACCGTTTTCGTGCACACCAGGTTCTGTTGGCCACGGGTGGATACGGCCGTACTTACTTCTCCTGTACCTCAGCTCATACTTGCACTGGTGACGGTAACGCTATGATTCTTAGGGCGGGAATGCCATTACAGGATATGGAATTCGTTCAATTTCATCCTACCGGCATATACGGATCTGGGTGTCTGATTACTGAAGGTGCGCGAGGCGAAGGAGGGTATCTAACCAATTCCCAGGGCGACCGCTTCATGGAGCGCTATGCACCCAATGCCAAAGACCTGGCGTCGAGAGATGTTGTCAGTCGGTCCATGACCATGGAGATCAATGAAGGGCGTGGGATTGGCGAAGAAGGCGACCATATACATTTACATCTCGAGCATTTAGGCGCTGATGTAATTAATGAAAAACTTCCAGGGATTGCTGAAAGTGCAAGAATATTTGCCGGCGTGGACGTGACTAAAAATCCTATTCCAGTACTGCCAACAGTTCATTACAACATGGGTGGTATTCCTACTAATCATCATGGTCAGGTGGTCAATCTGGTGAATGGAGACCCGGATACGGTCATGCCTGGATTGATGGCGATTGGTGAAGCTGCATGTGTGTCTGTTCATGGCGCTAATCGTCTGGGGTCTAACTCATTACTTGATCTGATTGTCTTTGGTCGTGCAGCAGCGATTCGAGCGGCTGAGCTGGTGAAGCCCAACACTCCTCATCCAACTCTTCCAGAACATGCCACAGAAAAAGTCATGGATCGTTTTGATGCATTGCGCCACTCGAATGGCAGTACAAGTACAGCAGAGTTACGCCTGGACCTGCAGAAAACCATGCAAACCCATGCGGCAGTGTTCAGAACAGGTGAATCATTGTCTACTGGCCTGGAAAAAGTTAATGCTTTATACAAGCAGTTTGACGATGTAAAAGTCACCGATAAATCAATGATTTGGAATACAGACTTGATTGAAACTCTAGAGTTATCAAACTTGTTCCCGCAGGCCATTGCAACGGTTGCTTCGGCGTTGAACCGACCGGAAAGTCGTGGTGCCCATGCGCGCGATGATTATAAGGATCGTGATGACGAGTCATGGATGAAGCACACGTTAGCGACGGTATCAGAAGAGGGTAAGGTAGAGATTGATTATCGTCCGGTACATATGACCACGCTGACAGATGAAGTCGAGGTGTTCCCACCCAAAGCGCGTGTTTATTAAGCAAACAGGATTAGATAAAAGGATTATAGGAGCGATTCATGGCTGAATTTTCACTTCCAGCAAACTCGATAGTAAAAAAGGGCAGAATTTTTGAAGCCCCGGCAAATGCCAGCAATACTAAGCGATTTAAAATTTATCGTTATAACCCGGACGATGGTCAAAATCCGAGCGTAGATACCTATGATATTGATCTTGATAGCTGTGGACCAATGGTGCTTGATGCGCTGATCAAGATTAAAAACGAAATAGATCCTACCCTGACGTTCAGACGTTCCTGTCGTGAAGGCATATGTGGTTCATGTTCAATGAATATAGATGGCATGAATACACTCGCATGCATTAAAGCCATCGCGGATATTAAAGGTGATGTGAAAATATATCCTCTTCCTCACCTGAGTGTGGTTAAAGATCTGGTACCAGACCTGACTAACTTTTATGCTCAGTATGCTTCTATTAAGCCGTGGATACAGACCGATACACCGCCGCCGCCGGATCGCGAGCGCCTGCAGTCAAAAGAAGACCGTGAAAAGCTGGAAGGTCTGGAAGAATGTATTTTATGTGCATGCTGCTCAACCAGCTGTCCCAGTTACTGGTGGAACAGTGATCGATATTTGGGGCCTGCCGCTTTACTTGCTGCCTATCGCTGGATCGCTGACAGCCGTGACGAAACCACGGGGGAGCGACTCGATGAGCTGGAAGATCCGTTCAAGTTATATCGCTGTCACACAATTATGAATTGCACAAATGCGTGCCCCAAGAATCTTAATCCTGCAAAAGCCATTGCAGAGATCAAGAAATTAATTGTTAAACGACGTAACTGATACGGTCTTATTCAGCCATGGCGGGTTCTCCTGACCATTCAAAATTACGCTGGCGTTGTCGTCGAGGAACAAAAGAACTGGATACCTTAACGACGCGCTATCTCGAGTGTTTCTACGATAATGCCCATTTAAACGAACAACGTGCGTTTGCTGAGCTATTGACCCTGCAGGACCCTGAGTTACATGAGATACTGACACGAAATACACGCGTCAGTGACCCTTTGATTATTGCTATTGTGGATAAAATACATTCGATTTGATTGAACAATTTAATGTAAAGCCGTCAAGATTGACGCTGTACTATATTATTGTTGCCCACCTGTTCACGCTTGTCTGCGTTTTGAATTTTCAATTGCCAGCTTACTTACGCCTAATAGCCATAATTATGGTGTTGGCTGTCTTTCTACGGGTTATTAGAGTATGGCGATCACAATGCTGTTATCAGCTAAAATACGAGTCGCGCTATCAGAGCTGGAGCCTGTCAGAAAATGCGCAGCAGTGGCGTCGATATGACGATGTCAGCGTGTCATATTTAAATGATACATTTGTCTGGATAACGCTGAGTTCAACGGGACGTCCCAATACGGGCATGATAATTGGAGTAGACTCGATGCCTATGGATAAATTTATACAGTTACGTCGATGTATACTTTGTCCTGAAATGTTTAACTGATAATACGACACGTTTAATTACAGAAGACTACGATAAATGCGTTGTTCTACCAATTTCGCAAGAATTCCTCATCCAGACCCAAACACGTTTGCCGGTTTGATGGAGGTCTATGAGAATAATTATATTAAACTTAGAAAGTTATGTGGTAATTTTAATGTATTACATGAATATAGTCATTCGCGTGTAAGCAAAGCACTGGACCTGCATTTACAGGTCATTGAACGGACTAAATATACAATTACTCTCAATCTCACTTATCGTTTCATTGTGCATAGTGACAATACACCGGAAGAGCTGCCTAACCTGCTGATTAGAGTCTATTTCGATGCCATGCAGGCAGAAGTGCTGCAGAGAAAAATCAGATACGAGACGTCAACCAGGATTCAAGATAGTCGTTTACGTAATAAATGGAATGATAATCGGTTCTTATATAAGTGGTTAAGTTTTTGTATAGCACAGGGGCATGTCTTCAATACAGATATGAGTCGTGTTAGTTGCGTATAAAGTATACAATTTGTTTGTCATCTGAATTATGCGCTGGATTATGAATAACTCACTAATGTGACGTTATATCTGAATATTTTTTCAACAAACGTAAAAATATATTGAAAATAAATGAAACCAGCGGCAAAAAAAATACACTAATAATGTAGTTGTTAGTAAAAATACTAGGTAGAAAGGTGGTCAAAATGAAATTATCAACTAAAGCGCGTCATGCGATAACGGCAATGATGGATTTAGCGCTAAATGATAAGGTTCGACCTGTCACATTGGCAGAAATCTCCAAGAGCCAGGGGATATCGTTATCTTATTTGGAACAGCTGTTTGCGAAATTACGCAAGAATGGGCTTGTGATTGGAGTACGAGGGCCGGGAGGCGGATACAAGCTGTCTCGTCTGCCAGGCGAGATCAGTATTGCCCAGATTATATCTTCTATTGATGAATATCGTCCGCAGATCAATCAGGCGATGACCGTTGATTCTTCGCTGGAGAAAAAGTACGTCACTCACGTGTTGTGGGATGAACTGAGCGATAAAATTTATAGTTTCTTAAATGGTATTACTCTTGCCGAATTTACAAGTCGTCCAAGTATGCTGGATACCGGTTCAGAACAAAATGAATCCGAGAATAAGGATGAGGGTCAAAATCTTTATTCAGATAGATCAGCAGCATAGCTCTAAATAATCTTTTTGGTTAACAGATTAAACTAAAGCCCTGATTTTCAGGGCTTTTTTTTAGGCATTAATTATTTTTGACAGATCGTTCCAAAATATGCAAAATACCTTTTCTGATTCACTCTAGTGTTGAGTATAGAAATAAGTTGATCAGGTGAATGGGTAGAAATAAACAATTTGAATTGAGCCAGGTACTTGATTGTGCCATGCGTGAATTCTGGCGTAGGGGTTATAGTGCAACTTCAATTCCTGCGCTGGAAGCACGCATGGGTATAAGCAGGCAGAGCCTGTACGATACATTCAAAAGTAAACGCGGGTTATTTCTACGCGTGCTCAAGCACTATCACGAAACGGTTATCGTGAAAAATTTTTCATATATAGAAAATTCATCTTCAGCAAAAGAAGGAATATGTAATTATTTTCAGGCCAGAGTAAAAGATGCATTAGACAAATCAGACATCAAAGGATGTCTGGTGACAAATTCAATCGCGGAACTGGCTCAGCATGATATGCAGGTACAGGCTCAGACGACAAAAACACTTCAGCATATGAGGTCTGTTTTCAGAAATGCATTATTGCGTGCACAGGAAAATAATGAAATCTCAAAACAATTGGATGTCGATACGACAGCTGATTTCTTACTCAATAATTCACAAGGGTTATTTATTATCAGTCGAATGAATGTAGATAAAGATTCGATTGACGGAATTGTTTTGCAAATAAAAAATTTGCTCAACAAAAGTTGATCATTAAACAAGAAGGAGAATTTTATATGAAACAAGAAATTACAGTTGATGGGCTAAAATTAAATATAAATATAGAAGAGTGTGGTAGTGGCGATACTACGATGTTAATGGTTCACGGGATTCCAACCAATGCCAGATTATGGCGTCATGTTCAGGAAAACCTGAAAGATAAATATCGAACGTTGGCCATGGATATGGTCGGCTACGGCCAGTCTGATATGCCACTGGATGATTTCAAGCACACTTTAACCAATCAGGCAGAAGCAATTAAGGGTGTCATTGATGGGCTTGGTCTAAAAGGAAAAGTGATCCTCGTCGGCCATGATCATGGTGGAGGAGTATGCCAAATATTTGCATCAAAATATTGTGATTACATTTCCCGACTGATTTTAATTAACCCTGTCGCATGGGACTACTGGCCTGTACTGGAAGTGGAAGGGTTCAATGCCCTGGTTGGTGCAGATGACGCGACTTTACAGATGGGCATGGGTCAAGCGGCTGCGAGTTTCCCGGGCTTATTGAGAACAGGCAGTTTCGACAAAATGGCATTCACGGATCAGAATGTTAAACAGAACTATCTCCAGTTCTGGGGCAGAGGGCCAGGCTTGCATGGATTCAAATCACTGGTGAAGGTCTGTGCTGAACCTACCAATGATGAAACTATGAATGTTGATCATTCTAAAATTACCTGTCCAACCATGGTGTGTTGGGCGCTACACGATGCATGGATGCCTGCTGAATCTGGTAGACGTTTAAAGAAAGCAATCGCAGGACCAGTCAGGTTTGAGATCATTGAAAGAGCGGGTCACTATGTGCAGGAAGACAGGCCTGATGTTGTTGCAGACTACATTGATGACTTTATTACTGAGTGGGAAGGCGTTAACTTATAATTTGTTTACTCGCAAAGTAACCATCTAATCATATCGCGTTCTTTGATTAATTCTTTTTCAGAGAGCGCGATCATCTCACGTGAAAAATCATCCAGCTCTAGATCTGTAATTGTTTTGAATTCACGATTACTGCAATGGGTGGGAAATGAATACATGAGTTCGCTTGTTATTCCGTAACTTCCTGTTGAATACGTACCCATGCTGACCCAGCTGTCCCCATCGGAGCCGTGCACCCAGTCGCGCATATGATCTATCGCGGCAGATGCCGCAGATGCAGCCGATGAAGCGCCTCGTGCTTCAATAATCTCAGCGCCACGATTCTGCACGCGTTCAATGAATTCATTTCGATACCAATTCATATCGATCAGATCATGGGCTTTTTGGCCATTCACAGTACAGTGCTGTAAATCCGGGAATTGCGTTGTCGAGTGATTTCCCCACACAGTGACATTCTTGATTGCGGATGAATGCTTGCTGACTTTTTCAGCAAGCATGCTAATAGTACGATTATGATCTAATCGCATCATCGACGTAATCTGGTTGGGTTGTAAATTAGGTGCGTTATGTAACGCAATCAAGGCATTCGTATTAGCAGGATTACCCACTACCAGTACACGTACATCTTTCGCTGCATTTTCACTGATGGCTCTTCCTGTTGGTTTAAATATGGCGCCATTCGCACTGAGTAAATCCTGCCTTTCCATTCCTTTGCCTCTGGGCCTTGAGCCAATCAGGAAAATATAATCAGCGTCACCAAAGCCGGTAGAAAAGTCAGCCGTTGGAACAATTTTGTTTAGCGTGGGGAAAGCGCAGTCATTGAGCTCCATGACGACGCCTGTCAGTGCAGGTAATACAGGTTCTATTTCAATTAAATGCAAGTTGACTGGTTGATCAGGGCCAAACAAATTTCCTGCTGCAATACGAAAAGCAATTGCATAACCTATGTTTCCTCCGGCACCTGTAATAGCGACTGTCACTGGCTTTTTCATAGTCAATCCACACGTATTATTTCAATAGTCAATGATAACGAAACCAGCATCCCCTGTCACAGGGATTTATGTGGTCGTGCCAAGTAGTCATGTGAGCGCATTTCAAGTAATCGGCTGATTGTGCGCTGGAATTCAAACGATAGTTTTTTGCCTTTGTATAAATGATGAACATCTGCTTCTGCTGAAATAATTACTTTCACGCTACGATCATAAAATTCATCGATAGCTGTAATGAAACGTCGTGCAAGATCGTCTTTTTTAGTCAATAAAGGGATGTTGGAAATTAAAACCGTATTAAAACACCTGGCAATTTCAATATAATCTGAGGCACTCCTGGGGCCATCACAAAGGTCATAAAAGCTTAACCAAATGGTTCCCTCTGAGCAGCGAATAGTCTGAATGCTTCTTCCTTCTATCGTCAAACATTCATTTTCCACTCCAGGGGCAGGCGAGACATGCATAAAGTTATTTGTCATTACCTGGTGTGCGTTTTCATCAAGCGGGTGGTGATATATATCTGCATGTTCCAGATATTCCAGGCGGTGGTCAGTGTTTCCGCCGAGTTCGATCACTTTGGTCTGTTGTTTGATAAGTTCGATTGCTGGAAGAAATTTTTGTCTTTGCAACCCGCCTCTGTATAAATCGTCAGGGTGACAGTTACTGGTTGTGACTAATGTAATACCTTGCATGAAAAATGCTTCCAGCAGGCCTGCAAGGATCATTGCATCCCCTATGTCAGATACGAACAGCTCGTCCAGACAGATGATATCTGATCGTTGTTTGAAACTCTCAGCAACAATCATGAGGGGATTTTCTTCGTTATTAATCTCTCTTAGCTGATGATGAATCTCTTGCATGAAACGATGAAAGTGTAAGCGCATTTTTTTATCAGATGGCAAACAGTCATAAAATATATCCATCAAATATGTTTTACCGCGTCCAACAGATCCCCAGATATATAAACCTTTCACACAGGATTTCTGCTTTTGAGTGCGGCGAAAAAATCCGGTTAATTTATTGCTAAATGATCCACCAGGTGAAAGTCTGGATTGAGTGATTTGCGAGTGGAGGTCGTCGAGTTGCTCTACGACGTTCATTTGTAATTTGTCATAGATCAGCTCATTGGCATCTAACGCCATTTGATAACGTTTTTTTGGCATAAAGATTAAGGCGGTGAGTAATGTTCCAGTATCGGTTGTATTCGGCTAAATAGGTACCTTTAAAATACAACTATAATTCAGTGGGTTGTGGTGGTTTTTTTGGCAATAATTGCCGCATTCGGCAAAATTCTGCCACATATTGCGACGGTATAAACTCTGAATTTTACGTTGAATTGTTTGAAAATATTGTAAACTGTTGAAATATATAAATATATTATTATTGGCATTATAAGTGCAGAATATTTATTGAGCCTCACAACAACAATCAGAGTTTATTTGATTGACGTGTTGTTATTCTCGACTCCTCCTGGTTAGGGCGCTCGGTTATGGGCGCCCTATTTTTTACCTGAAGTATATCTCTGCGTAAAGTATCCTGCGTCCTGTTTTAGTGCTTATCTTGGCACGTGTTTCGCCATACAATTAGGCAGTATTTCCTGTATCAAAACCTCTAAAGCCTTTTAACTCACTGGATTACAGTTAAATAATGAGCAATGGTCCATTAATGATAGATCTGGAAGGGACAGAAATCAGTCCTGAAGAACGTGAATGGTTAGTACATCCCGCGGTGGGTGGCGTCATTCTGTTCACCAGAAATTATTCTGATAAAGAACAAATTGCCTCATTAATTAGTGAATTGCACACTATTAAAAAACCAAAATTACTGGTTGCAGTGGATCAGGAAGGAGGGCGTGTACAAAGATTCCGTCAGGGTTTTACACAATTCCCACCCATGAGGTGTATTGGAGAAGTCTATGATAAGAATCCAGCCAAGGCATTGCTTCTGTCAGAAATACTCGCATGCCGTTTAGCGTCTGAGTTGCGTGAAGTTGGAGTAGATTTTACCTTTGCACCAATTCTGGATCTTGATACCGGTGAGAGTGTTGTCATCGGTGACAGGGCCTTCCATGGAGATTTTGATGCGGTCAGTGCGCTGGCCAGTAAATTCATGCTGGGATTGCGTAAAGGAGGCATGGAATCGGTAGGCAAGCATTTTCCTGGTCATGGAAGCGTCACAGCAGATTCACATTTTGAATGTCCCGTCGATCATCGTTACGAAAATGATTTGCAGTTGGCTGACATGATTCCATTTCAGCGCCTGGTTGACCATGGAATAGCCGGAATGATGTCCGCGCATGTTGTGTATGAACATGTAGATAAAAAACCGGCAAGTTTTTCACCGTATTGGTTAACGCGTGTACTGCGTGAGCAAATGAGATTTGAAGGTGTTATTTTCAGTGATGACCTGTCTATGAAGGGAGCTCATATTATTGGTGATATTGGTGAACGTCTGCAGGCCGCTTTAGCGGCAGGTTCTGATATGGTATTAATATGCAATAACCCTCAGGATATTCCTCCAGCACTCGATCAGCTCAAAGGTTATAATAACCCTAGCTCACAATTACGTCTGGCCCGCTTTCATGGTAAACCACCCCAGTACCTGAATAGCACACATCAGCAAATGCTGGATGAGTTTGTTGCCGCGTGTCAAACAAATAAAAGTATGTCATTAAATCTATAATTCAAAAATATTAAAATGCAGGAATTGTTCGAAAAATTTAAAAATATTATTGCAAATAATTTAATTGATACATGGGTGTATGAAGTGTTTGCAGTAGTGCTAGGTGTGTTGATACTGGCATTTGTTGCCAGACATGTATTAAACAAGTTATCTGTCAAAGCTGAATTGACCCATAACCCATGGGATGATGCATTAGTGAATGCTACGCGTATACCTTTACGCTACACCATTCTAATTATTGGTATTTCTTATGCAGCGCAAATTGCGGGTGCGCAAACTGATGCTGAAATATTTCAGTACATTCAGCCAATTCGATATGTATTAATCATTTCAATGATATCGTGGGCATTAATATCGTTTGTTGCACGATTTGAACACGCAAAAATCCAGCAAAAACAACAAACCGGGCAGGTAGTTGATCCTACTTCAATTCATGCAATTGGAAAGCTGGTCAGAACTGCAATATTTATCACTACTGCACTAGTGATTTTGCAAACACTCGGATTCAGTATTTCCGGGGTATTAGCATTTGGTGGTATAGGTGGTATTGCAATTGGATTTGCGGCCAAAGATTTGCTGGCCAACTTCTTTGGTGGATTAATGATTTATCTGGACAGACCATTTACCGTTGGAGACTGGATTCGCTCACCTGACAGAGAAATAGAGGGCACGGTAGAAATGATCGGCTGGCGACTAACAACAATTCGTACGTTTGATAAACGTCCTTTATACGTGCCGAATTCTATTTTTGCCACGATTGCTGTTGAAAATCCTTCACGTATGTCGCATCGCAGAATACATGAAACGATAGGCTTGCGATATCGTGATATTGAACAGATGGATCGTATTGTTGAAGCAGTTAAAGCGATGCTTAAAGCGCATGAAGAGATTGATGATACACAAACCATGATTGTAAATTTCAATGCGTTTAATGAATCATCTGTCGATTTTTTTGTTTACACATTTACAAAGACTACTAACTGGATTCATTTTCATGAAGTCAAGCAGGATGTGTTGTTGAAGATTTCCAGTATCATTGCTGAGAATGGAGCTGAAATAGCGTTCCCAACGACTACCATGTTCTTGCAACAGGGTCAGATTGATCAAAACTGAAATTATCAATATTAAAGCTTATGGCAAAGTTATCTACACAACAGTTACAAGAGGTCAGAGACAGCTCCGACCTGATATTTAGCGCTAGCCAGATACAAACCGCTGTAGAAAATATGGGTCTGGAGCTGGAAACCAGGATTCGCGACAAGGACGCTATCTTTATTTGTGTTATGAACGGTGGAATCATTATTACCTCGGACCTGTTACGAAGTATCGATTGTGACGTGCGTCTGGATTATTTACAGGTGGCGCGCTATAGGGATAAAACTGTAGGTGGAAGTTTGCACTGGCTGAAAGAGCCACAACTGTCACTCGAAAATCAAACTGTTGTATTGGTCGACGATATTTATGATGAAGGGTATACCATGGAGGAGTTGGTCTCGTACTGCAAAAGACATGGAGCTAAGGAAGTAATCACGGCAGTGTTATTACTTAAGAGAAAATCAACGCCCCAGGTGGATCTCAAGCCCGATATTTTTGGGCTGGAAGTGAATGACCGATATGTCTATGGATATGGCATGGACTATAAAGGATATTTGCGTAATGTTTCTGCAATCTATGCAATCTCGGAATAACTACTAGGCGATACTAAATTATGCAGGATATAGCAATTATCGGTGGCACAGGTCTGGCGTCATTTCCGGGCTTAAAAATTATTCGCAAGGAAGTTGTGCGCACACCTTACGGGACGCCTTCCGGACCGATCACCTTTGGCGATTACTGTGGCAAACAAATAATATTTCTGCCACGCCATGGTTCACGCCATACGATTCCTCCACATATGGTGAATTACCGCGCAAATATCTGGGCATTACGTGACAAAGGTGTGAAATATATCGTTGCCGTGGCAGCGGTTGGTGGTATTCATGCAGATATCAGTCCTACCAGAATCATTATTCCTGACCAAATTATTGATTATACTTATGGCCGACCTCACAGTTATTTCGAGAAGGACCTGAATCAGGTTAAGCATATCGATTTTTCCAACCCTTATGATGAAGCATTACGAGAGAGTCTGATCCAGGCGGCTGAACTTGCTAATATCGATATATATAAAGGCGGTGTCTACGGTGCAACACAGGGACCACGCCTGGAGACCGCTGCCGAGATCAACAAATTAGAGCGGGATGGCTGTGACATTGTCGGCATGACAGGCATGCCCGAAGCGGCTTTAGCAAGAGAGCTGGAAATGGGTTATGCACATTGCGCCATATGCGTGAACTGGTCTGCTGGGCGCAGTGAAGAATTAATCACGCTTGAATCTATCAGAGAGTGCACAAAAATTGGTATGGAAAAAGTACGGTCGCTATTAGCCAGGTTTGTAGAAATAGCCTAGTATCGGTAATTACTGATTAATTGCCTTCCTCGATTGGAGTCGCTTCTATTAAAATGCCAACTAACGGGTGATCGATATAATGCAGTTCACGACTACGCATGCGTCGATGCGATTTAACGGAATAGTCGACTAGTGCCTGACCACGATTAAGTGCATCACCCACGCCACCTGGAATGGTTCTTGGTAAACGATACACCAGATCACTATACAGGTGTATATAACGAGTGATGACAATATTGATTGTGCCATCCAGCTCCATCACCCTGGAACTTCTAGAGACATTGCGTGATGTGTCGCCGAATTCTATTTGACGATATGCGTGTTCCGGATACTGGCTTGTAAAATCACGCCCTGCTTTTATTGCAATGGGAAGAGAGTCCTGCTTTTCAACTACAGGCTGCCGCCAGGCAAAATGTTTGAGAATGCGGTAATCCCTGGAGCGTTTCAGTCTTTCTGCTACGCCTTTGAGAATAAAATCTTCTTCGGGAATGGCTTGCCACTGTGTATTATTATTTGCTGAATTCAGATCAAGGCCATTATCAGGGGCGGGGATAATATGATTAAAATTAAACTGTTCTGCGCTTTGCTGAAGCCCGTTTTTATTGGCGAATAGTATAACTTCAATAGCATAATCTTTTGCGCAAGCAATCGATGTAAACAAAAGAATACCAGTCAGGGAGAGACAGATAAAAAGTAATTTCAGGTTCATGCTGCTTCCTTGAATGCTATTGTATTAATGATATTGTGAATATACTCGACTCTATTTTCTATCGTGGTCAGGTTAACTGTAAATAACAATTTTTCACTTCCAGACATCTTGAATACCGAAGACTGACGCTGAAGCAAAAGCAGTAACTGGTCAATATCAATCCTGGGATTTTTGTTGAATATTATTCGGCCGCCATCTTCATGTGCTTCAATCTTGTTAATACCCAGACTGCCAGCAAACAGCTTTAGTTCCGTTGTAATAAAGAGATTTTTCGCTGAAGGAGGAAGTAGCCCGAAACGATCAATAAGTTCAGTCTGCAATTCTTTTAATTCATTTTCATCTGCGGCACTTGCAATACGTTTGTACAATACCAGCCGCATATGTACATCCGGGACATAGTCTTCAGGCAACAATGCCGGTTCTCCCAGATCGACTTCCAATCCATGGTCCAGAGGCCTGTCCAGTTGTGGCAGATCGCCAGATTTTAATGCGCTTACAGCACGCGAGAGTAACTCATTATACATGGCATAGCCGATCTCATGGATTTGACCACTTTGGTCTTCGCCCAATAGCTCGCCTGCGCCGCGAATCTCCAGATCATGCGTGGCCAGTGTAAACCCTACGCCGAGTTCTTCAAGCGATTCGATTGCATCCAGTCGTTTGATGGCATCTGCAGTCATCGCTTTTCTGTGTGGAGTGATTAAATAGGCGTACGCCCGGTGATGTGAGCGGCCCACGCGACCACGTAATTGATGCAGCTGGGATAAACCTAGTTTGTCTGCCCGGTTAATAATGATTGTATTTGCGCTCGGCACATCCAGTCCGCTTTCTATAATGGTGGTAGCTACCAATATACTGAATCGTGTATGGTAGAAGTCCAGCATTACCTGCTCGAGTTCCCGCTCCGACATTTGTCCATGTGCAAAGCGGATAGAGGCATTGGGCAGTAACTCCTGTAACTCTTTAGTGACTTTCTCTATTGTCTTAACTTCATTGTGCAGGAAATAAATCTGCCCGCCGCGTTTGATTTCGCGTGTACAGGCTTCTTTTATATTTGCATCATTCCATTCGGAAACAAATGTCTTAATCGCATGACGGTGATTGGGTGGTGTCGCGATAATGGACAGGTCTCTTAAGCCGCTCAAAGACATGTTGAGTGTGCGTGGAATAGGGGTGGCCGTTAAAGTTAAGATATCTGCTTCTGCACGTAATGCTTTTAGTTTTTCCTTGTGGCGTACACCAAAACGCTGTTCTTCATCAATTATAATCAGACCCAGATTCTTGTATTTTATATCCGCGCTAAACAGTTTATGTGTGCCGATTACAATATCCAGTTTTCCATCTTTTAATGAAGCGATAGTCTCTTTTTGTTTTTTTGCTGAGCTGAATCGGGATAATGACTCTATATTAACTGGCCATTCAGCAAACCTGTCCAGAAATGTCTGGTAATGCTGTTGTGCTAACAGGGTGGTTGGAACAAGTACAGCGACTTGTTTACCGTTACTAACAGCAATAAAAGCAGCGCGCATGGCAACTTCTGTTTTTCCAAATCCAACGTCACCACACACAACTCTATCCATGGGTCTTTTTGAGTCCATGTCAGCTAATACGCTTTCTATTGCAGTTTGCTGGTCTGGTGTTTCCTCAAAAGGGAAGCTGGCTGCGAAGGTGACATAGTCATGTATGGTAATATCATAATGAATGCCTTGCCTTGCTTCTCTGCGTGCGTATACATCTAATAGTTCAGCAGCGACGTCACGTGCTTTTTCTGCGGCCTTTTGTTTGACCCTGGACCACAAATCCGAACCTAGTTTATGCCAGGGTGCACTCTCGTTGTCGGCACCCGTGTATCGGCTGACTAAATGCAGGTTGGCAACGGGAACATAAAGTTTGTCCCCACCCATATATTCTAGAGTTAAAAATTCAGTTTCCAGTCCCTGAATATTCAATGACTGCAAACCTATGTAACGCCCAACACCGTGATCTTCATGTACGACAGGAGAGCCTTCAGTAAGGTCATTCAGGTTGCGTACGATGGCATCGGCATCACGCGTACGTTTGCGCTTGTTGGCTTGCCTGACACGATTACCAAATAACTGGCGTTCGGCAATGATGGTAATGCCGTGTTCGGGCAAATCCACTGAATCATCAATAGGGGCGACCAGCAAGTTGATGGCATCATTGCTTTGTGTAAATGCATGCCAGTTTTCCTGGATGCTTGGTTTGATATTCAGACTGCGCAAGGTTTCGTTAACGTATTCTCGTCTGCCCAGAGATTCTGCCGCGAATACAATGGTCCTATTTTTAGATTGCATAAATTGACGCAGTTGCATTGCAGGGTCTTCCAGGCGTGAATCTATGTTAATAGCAGGTAATGTGGAGCTTGGATAATTGGTGAAAATATCGTCCTGGGTATTTTGATACTTGTTACTGTTTAACTGTACGCGCAAAAACTGCTCGATATTTTCCCTGGTTTCGTCTGCTGAAATGTAAATTTCTTTAGGTTTCAGAATAGGGCGCTCTATATCGTGACGACGTTGTTCATAACGAGAATAGAGTTCTGATTCAAACTCATCAGCGACATCCAATGCATTTTCATGCAAAATAAATAATGTATTTTTTGGCAGGTAATCAAATAGTGTGTATGTCTTGTCAAAAAATAATGGTAAGTAGTATTCAATTCCTGGAGGGAAATTACCGTTACTTACTTCTTTATAGATAATGCTTTTGTTTGGATCACCTTCAATTTTTTCCCGGTAGCGACGACGAAACTCTTTGATTGCCTGCTCATCGCTTGGAAATTCGTGAGCGGGTAATAGGCTGATTTCTGTTAGCTTGACTAGTGAAGTCTGTTTCTCTGGATCAAATGTGCGAATCGTTTCTACTTCGTTGTCAAAAAATTCCAGGCGATAAGGGTGATTTGATCCCATGGGAAAAAAATCAACAATTGAGCCACGTACAGTAAATTCTCCGCGTGTTACTACCTGTGATACGTGATGATACCCCGCTGCTGCCAGTGAAGTGCGTAAATGATCCAGCTCGATAACATCGCCAATCTTGATATGTAATGAAATCTCAGTAATGAAGTTTTTTGGCGCAACCCGCTGCATGCATGTAGTAACAGGCAGCACCAGTACGCCGTGAGTTAACTGAGGCAGTCTGTGTAATGTTGTGATTCTGTCTGAAACAATATCTTCATGCGGTGAAAAAATATCATAAGGCAAAGTTTCCCATTCCGGGAAGCTGAGGAATTCAGTTTTATCCTGATTGAAAAATTTTGTTTCGTTGTATGTGATGATGCTTGAAAGTGAGTCTGCTGTGAGTACCACAACTAACCCGTCATGCTGGTTGACAGCATCATTGATTATTAATCCACGTGCGCAACCATAGAGTTGTCCCCAGTGCTTTATGGGCTGTTTGTCGTTGGGTAATGAGGCTTTAAGGTAATTCACGAAACAATTCTAGCTAAAAATATCAGACAAATAAAAAGCGGAGCTACTAGCTCCGCTTTTTAGGCAGTGCTTGAAGATGTGTTTAGCCAAACATGTCAGCGACAATATTGTCATACCAGCTATAGGCATATTGAACCTCGCGCTGTAATGCATCTGCACTCGCGTCGCTTGGAGTCAGGCCACCGGCAACACTGGTTATGCTGGCTCGGTCTTCGGCAAGTCTGTAGACATCTGCTACAGAAATACCGTAGTCTGGGGCAATTAAGCTATAACATGTATTGACATAAGATGGATCTGCCATCTTAAAGTCATTCAGTGAGGCCACAATGGCGGCAGCACAGACTTTAGCTTGTGAATTAGCTGCATATCCTGACTTTGGCATGCCTGTCGCGATGCTGGCATCACCGATAACGTGGACACCTGAATGGATCTTGGACTCAAATGTGCCCAAATCAACCGGGCACCAGCCTGAGTCGTCAGTCAGCCCGGCGGTGATAGCAATAGTCCCGGCAGACTGGGGCGGGATAAAATTGACTACATCAGCTTTATATTCATCAAAGTCAGTAGACACAGTCATGTTGCCGGGATTTACAGACGTTATGCCGCCACCTGTATCTGCAGCAGGCACCCAATCAATCATGCCGTCGTATCGTGCTTTCCAGCCTTGAGTGAACAGGCCTTGTTTGGAGAACTTGTCTTTTGCATCCAAAACCAGAATCTTGGATTTAGGTTTATTGTGCTTTAAGTAATGTGCAATCTGACATACACGCTCGTAGGGCCCAGGAGGACATCGGAAAGGATTGCCCGGAGGCGCAACAATTACCAGTCCACCATCTTTCATTGACTCGATCTGTTTACGTAGCAGTGTTGTCTGGCTTCCGGCTTTCCATGCATGAGGCATAACATCTGATGCAGCTTCATCATAACCATCGACAGCCCCCCATTTGAAAGAAATGCCTGGTGAAACGACCAGACGGTCATAGCTAAACGAATCACCACTCTCAGTTTTGACTTTCTTTGCATCGATATCAACGTTTGTTGCTTTGCTATGAACGACGTTGATGCCATGTTTCTTCAAACCTTCATAAGTATGGCGAATTGTTTCAATTTTTCTGTTTCCACCGATGACTTCATTACTCATGAAGCAGGTGTAATAGTCCTTATTTGTTTCAATCAGGGTGACTTCTATTGAGCTGTCTGCTTTGCGAATGTACTTGGCAGCAATGGCACCACCAGCGCCACCGCCGATAACAACAACCTTCTTGGCAGCACCCAGGGCAATATTGGGGATAGTGATGCCCGCTGTTCCTGCCACAATGGAACCGCCGCCTAATTTTATAAAATCTCTACGATTTAACTTTTTCATATTGGCTTCTCCGTTCCGTTTATTCAGTGATGCTTGAGTAATAATCAGCAAGTTGCTCGATGGCTTCCGCGCCATCAGTTTCTGCCATTTCCTCAAGTTTGTTTTTCATTTTTTTAGGCATGGCACGATCGCCACTATTGAAGTCATGCATGGTGTAGAGGAAAAATGGTTTCCATTGTCCTGCCAGCACACCTGTGTCGTCATCGGCAAATCGACCTTCATCTTCGTGGCACTTTTCACAATATTTATCATGCAACTTCTTGCCCTGAGCCGCTTTGGCTGAATCAAATTCCTGTGCGGGTCTTACGGGAGTTTCACTGCTGAAGTAATTGGCAAGCAGCTTGATTTCTTCTTCGGTATAACCTTTAGCAAGGCGACCCATAATTGTGGAGTAGCGTGGGAATGCTTCCACGTCCTCAAAATCCTCATCCGACTCTATGACTGAGTCAAGTTTATCTTCATCGTCATCATATTTATAAGCCAGCATTGCTCCCATCAGGTAATTCGGTGACATGCCCGCGAGATTGGGTATGGCGGGACCTGAGCTATTACCGTCTTTGCCGTGACAGGCAACACATGTGTCTGCAAGCATGTTTGTTGCTGCGTCCTGATCGGCAATTACATGACCTGTGTGTAATACACCTAACAGCAACAAAGTGGATAGTCTTGTTGTTATTTGCATAGTTGACTCCTGCATTTTACGTTAAATTTCAGTGCGTAATTATAACGCACACAAAAATATTTGTTTTTAGATTGTGGCTTTATTGCCTGTTTTATGTACTTTTAAGATAAATTTACACGCTTGACAAATTCTGGAACTGGCCAGGTTGGTTAAGTTTCAGCTATACATCTGGTTCGGTAGGTTCCTTGTGGGCAACCCCTTTATGACATTCAATACAGGTTTTACCCTGTTTTTGCGCTCTCTTATGTTTTTTACGAGACTGTTTTCCCTGCTCGGAAGTGTCCATTGCATCAAACGCATGACATGAGCGACATTCACGTGAATCTGTTGCTTCCATTTTAGCCCACACACGATTCGCCATTTTCCAGCGATGCTGTTCGAATTTTTCTTCAGTATCGATAGTTCCCATAATTTCACCCCAAACATCTTTGGCAGCCATGACTTTTGCGTAAAGCTTGGGCCCGAGTGAATGTGGTACGTGGCAGTCGGGGCATCCTGCACGGACGCCTGACGCATTGCTGTAATGATAGGATTCCATCCATTCCTGTTGTACCCATTGCATTGAGTGACAGGAAGTACAGAACTCCTCGGTGTTTGTTGTTTCAATTACCGTCGAGGAGCCAATGGTTAAAACCACTCCAATTGCGACAGCAAATAAAAAACCTATCCAACGAAAGAGCCTTACGGGCTTATTAGAATCATCTGACATAGTGTTACCGAGGGTGTTAGTATCGAGTTGTGTTAGTGCATTCTAGGAAATATTCTTTATCACCACAATATCACCACAATGCAACAATCTATCTGAGTCCATATTGTTTGATATTAATCATCAGTACATTACATTGATTAGATCCTAAAGTCGTCTTAAATGTCTGTTATCCAAGCAAGTAACCAATTAGTTGCTCGAGCACTTACCTGTGAGCGAGGCAGCAGAGTTTTATTTGAAAACCTCGATTTCTCTCTGCACAGCGGTCAGGCAATGATTATTCAGGGCAGCAATGGTGCAGGAAAGACCAGTTTACTGCGTATCATTACCGGCCTTTCTCAGCCTGTCGAGGGATCAGTATCATGGAATAATAATGATATTCAGTCAGTTGCAGAGGAATTTCAAAGTCAACTCTTATATATAGGGCATTTAGCTGCAGTGAAGAGGGAATTGACGGTAAGAGAAAATTTGCAGTTACTGAAACGCTTTTGGCCCTCGGATGTGAAAGGGTCTATTGTGGAATTGGCTGAAAGTGTAGGTCTGCGTCAACGCCTGAGTGTGACATGTTCAAGGCTGTCTGCCGGTCAACTGCGAAGAGTGTCGCTAGCGCGACTTTTTATATCCACTCAAAAATTATGGGTATTGGATGAGCCTCTGACGGCGCTGGATGTTGATTTCATCGACGTGGTGGAACAATGTCTGCAAAATCACCTCCAATCAGGTGGTATGGCGATACTGACCACCCACCGAGGTATAGATTTGGGGAAACAGGCTTCGTTTATACTGGATTTATAACGCGCTCAGAAGACTATGCAACTATTTTATTCAATCTTGTATCGGGACTTGTTACTGGCAATTCGACGACGCAGAGAGCTGGTTAACCCATTGGTGTTCTTTGTGATTGTGGTGAGCCTGTTCCCGCTTGGTGTCAGTCCTGACCAGGATTTGCTTGGCACAATGGCACCAGGTGTTATCTGGGTAACCGCGCTGTTAGCGATGCTGATGTCGATGGATGCCATGTTCCGTTCAGATTACGACGATGGCTCCCTTGAGCAGCTGCTTTTACTGCCCGGACCAAAAATATTACTCATTGGGGCGAAAATTACTGCCCACTGGCTGAGTATCGGGTTACCATTAGTTGTACTTGCGCCAGTTATGTCTTTGCTCCTGTATTTTCCTACCCATGCAATTGGTAGTTTGGTTATCACCTTATTAATTAGCACACCGATACTAAGTTTATTAGGTGCCGTCGGAGTTGCTTTGACACTAAGTTTGCGCTCGGGAGGAATATTGTCTTCATTACTGATTTTGCCTTTTTACATACCTGTATTGATTTTCTCAACAATGGCGATCAATGCATCGGTAAATAGTCTCCCTGTTTCGGGATACTACGCACTTCTAGGTGCATTTCTTATAGTCTTGACCATATTGATTCCTTTTGCAGTGGTAGCTGCATTAAAAGTTTCCTATAACTAAATTATGATGCAATTTATCCATAAGTACGGTTCGCCGAAATATTTTTATCAGTGGTCTAAAGGCTGGCAGCGCTGGTTAACGGTAATCACTTTGTTACTGATGGGTGTTGGCTTGTACCAGGGCTTTTTTGTGGCACCACCTGATTATCAGCAGGGTGAAAGTTATCGAATTATTTTCATTCATGTGCCGGCTGCCTGGATGTCCATGTTTGTTTATATGGTCATGGCTGTCTCCGGCATTGTTGCACTCGTATGGAGAATAAAAGTAGCCGAAATTGTTATCGGAGAATGTGCAGTCATCGGTGCATCTTTTACCGCGATAGCACTCATCACCGGCATGCTATGGGGCAAGCCGATGTGGGGCACCTATTGGGTATGGGACGCACGACTAACATCAGAGCTCGTGCTGCTTTTTTTATATTTTGGAGTTATTGCACTGCATGGGGCATTTGAAGACCCGCGCACAGGTGCAAAAGCGGCCGCAATCCTTGCGATTGTGGGAATTATTAATATCCCGGTCATCAAGTACTCTGTGGAATGGTGGAGCACATTACATCAACCTGCCACGGTGACCAAGTTTGATAAGCCTTCCATGCATATGTCAATGCTGATTCCATTATTGATAATGGCGGTTGCTTTTAAAACATACTTTTTAGCATTGCTTTTTGCACGTACACGTTCTGAAGTATTATTGCGTGAAAAGAATGCCTCATGGGTTAAAGAAGTAGTGGAGAAAGAATCATGAAAGAATTTTTTGCCATGGGTGGATATGCATTTTTCGTCTGGTGGTCTTATGCCATTGTTGCGTTTGTTATGGTGGGCAATGTAATAGCCGCAAAAAGAAAACGAAAACAGATTATTAAACAAATACAGCAATTATCAGAAGAATCCTGAAGTGGATTAATTACTATGACACCGAAAAGAAAACAACGATTAATATTTGTAATGGTGCTGCTTGTTGGCTTTGGTGCTGCAATTGGTTTGGCATTGTTCGCATTTCAAAAAAATCTTTTATATTTCTATAGTCCATCGCAAATTGCATCCGGTGAGGTTGAAACAGGTCAAATGTTTCGACTTGGCGGGCTGGTAGTAGAGGGAAGTGTAGAACGCAAAGATGATGGCATTACCACGCTGTTTGATTTAACGGATACGGCTGGCAGTATTACTGTGAGTTACAAAGGTTTACTGCCTGACTTGTTCCGTGAAGGGCAAGGCATAGTTGCGCAGGGTAAAATTAATCAGCAAGGTGTATTTGTGGCACAAGAGGTGTTGGCTAAACATGATGAAAACTATATGCCACCTGAGGTTGCAGAAGCATTAAAAGAAACAGGCGCTAAACATCCAGTGTCTATTCCTAAAACAACAGTCAATTAGGTGTCGAATAAACTATGGTTGCAGAAATCGGTCAGTTCTCATTAATCATTGCTCTATGCCTTGCCATTGCGCAATCAACTATTCCGTTGATTGGTGCCTATCGTAATAATTTAAGCTGGATGTCGGTCGGGCGGACAACGGCCAGCGGCCAGTTTCTGTTTTTACTGATTTCATTTGTATGTTTGACCTATTGCTTTGTGACTAACGATTTTTCCGTTTTATACGTCGCCAATAACTCCAATACCAAGTTGCCCGTTTACTATCAGATATCTGCGGTATGGGGTGCGCATGAGGGCTCATTGTTATTATGGGTCTTGGCCTTGTCTGGCTGGGGCTTTGCTGTCTCTATTTTTAGTCGTGCATTGCCCGCCGATATGATTGCCAGAGTATTAGCAGTCATGGGTATGATTGGTATCGGTTTTCTACTGTTTACCTTGCTGACATCGAATCCATTTGAACGACTGTTTCCAGCCGCATTAGAAGGGCGAGATCTTAATCCATTACTTCAGGACCCTGGCCTGGTGATACACCCGCCTATGCTGTACATGGGTTATGTTGGCTTTTCAGTAGCATTTGCATTTGCCATTGCTGCTCTGTTGAGTGGCAAACTGGATTCTGCCTGGGTGCGATGGTCTCGCCCCTGGGCGAGCATTGCCTGGGTATTTTTGACAATAGGCATTGCATTAGGCAGCTGGTGGGCATACCACGAACTGGGCTGGGGCGGCTGGTGGTTCTGGGACCCGGTTGAAAATGCCTCGTTTATGCCCTGGCTGGTAGGGACTGCCCTGATTCATTCACTAGCCGTGACAGAAAAGCGATCAACATTTAAAAGCTGGACAATTCTGTTATCAATCATGGCATTTTCTCTAAGTCTACTTGGTACATTTTTAGTGCGTTCGGGAGTGCTGGTCTCTGTACACTCGTTCGCGAGTGATCCGGCGCGTGGTGTCTATATTCTTGCGTTTCTGGCTGTTGTTGTAGGTGGTTCGTTAACGCTATACGCCTGGCGTGCCAGTCAATTCACTGCTGGTGGCCGATTCGATCTGGTTTCCAAGGAAACGATGCTGTTAATCAATAATGTATTGCTAGTAGTGGCAATGATTACTATTTTGATTGGTACTTTATATCCATTATTTTTAGATGCATTGGGCCTGCCAAAGTTATCGGTTGGACCTCCTTATTTTTCTGCTGTCTTTGTACCGTTAATGCTGCCACTCGTAATCCTTATGGGTATAGGTCCAATTGCCAAATGGCGTCGTGTGCCAGTTAAGGAACTTTTTGCCAAATTAAAATTTTTGCTATTGCTTGGTATAGCGTTGGGAATAATTCTTCCATTAGCGGTTTATCGTGATACTACAGTCATGACAGCGATTGGAATTGCAGCCGCAGCGTGGGCAATTCTGACAGCACTTTATGCAGTATTAAGACTGATTGTAAAACGTGATAGCTCAACTTCAGTAGGTAAAGCTTACTCAAAAATACCTCGTGCAATGTTAGGCATGATGACGGCGCATATCGGCATCGGTGTATTTATTCTGGGCGTTGTTTTTACAAGCGCATTTAGTGATGAGAAAGAAATAAGTGTCACGATGGGGGAGAAGGTTGAACTGGCTGGTTACACCTTTGTATTGGAAAAGGTAGCTGCTGTTCAGGGACCTAATTATCAGGCCATGCGCGGCAGTGTCAATGTAACAAAACATGATTCACCCGTAGTGATGTTATATCCGGAAAAGCGGATTTACACAGTGCAAAGAAATCCCATGACCGAACCTGGTATCCAGACAGGTGTATTTCGTGATCTGTATGTTTCTTTGGGTGAGCCTATTAGTGAAAATGAATGGGGGTTCAGGATTTATTATCGTCCCTTCATTCAATGGGTCTGGATAGGTGCGTTACTGATGGCGATTGGTGGATTGCTGGGTGCAATGGATAAAAGATATCGAACGTTGTCCGGGGCAAAAAATGCACCCATAAAGACTAACTCGGTAGTTCCAACAACTTCAGCCTAATTATAATCATCACATGATACGTTTTCTTTTACCTGCACTGATCTTTCTGGTAATCACCGGGTTTTTATTTGTTGGCTTATATAAAGACCCTTCTTTAGTGCCTTCACCACTGATCGGCAAACCGATTCCGGAATTTGCAGCTAAAACCTTAAGGGATCCGGAAAAAATAATCACCAATAAAGATATACAGGGCGATTACGCCTTGGTGAATGTCTGGGCAACCTGGTGTGCAGCCTGTAAGCAGGAGCATTCAGCGCTGGTGTATCTGGCAAGTAAATTACAGGTGCCTATCTATGGTCTCAATTACAAGGACGACCGTGCCTCAGCGATTAATTGGCTAAAGCAGTATGGTGATCCATATGTCGCGAATATATATGATGAAAACGGACGTATTGGAATTGACTTTGGCGTGTACGGTGCCCCGGAAACATTTTTAATTGATAGCAATGGACTTATTCAGCATAAGCTCGTGGGTGTAATGACACCCACCGTGTGGGAGCAACAATTTATGCCAATAATAGAAAAAATAACGGCTGAGGCTGGCAAATGAACAAGCTTGTACTCCTTCTGTTCCTGACAGGTATGTCGCTGTTGTCAGTGATCAATGCTGAAGTCATATCGGTAGCTCCGGAATATGAGCAGCGCTATAAACATATTCTGTCTGAGCTGCGTTGCCTGGTATGCCAAAATCAGACAGTGGCAGAATCTTCCTCTGATCTTGCTAACGATTTGCGTATAGAAGTGAAAGAAATGCTGGAAAGAGGCGAGAGTGATCAGGAAATATTAACATTCATGTCTGATCGTTACGGAGACTTTGTTTTATATAATCCTCCGGTCAGGCCGCGCACTTACTTGTTGTGGGCAGGTCCGTTTCTCCTGTTAATTGGGGGCATTATTACTGCGCTGATATTAGTAAAGCGACGCTCAAAAGGTGTCGTTGACGATCAGCTAAGTGACGACGATAAGCAACGTCTGAAAGATCTTCTCGATAACAATAATAAAGAATAATCACAAGGCGATTTAAATGATCACGTTTTGGCTTGCTGTAATTATATTGATATTAATTGGCCTGGCATTTGTACTGCTGCCTTTGTTGTCGAAGAAAAACAAAAATGCCTATGTGTCCAGAGATGAAATTAACAAAGCAATCTATATTGGAAAAGTAGAAGACCTGCAGTCTGATTTAGACAGGAATCTGCTAGACGAAGAAGAATATGAACATGCGTTAACTGACCTGCAGCACACGTTATTACAGGATGCCGAAAGTGAGGATACCAGGCAGGTTCACTCCGGTAGCAATATGTTAATCACTTTACTGGTAACGCTGGTGATGCCAGTCATTGCTCTGCTTACATATCAGCAAGTAAGTACAGGTAGCTATACTAATAATATAAACGAGCAACAGGCTACATCAGCACAGATGCAGTCTATAGAAAGTTCAATTGCAACGTTAGAGCAAAAACTGAAAGATAAGCCAGACAGTGTCGAAGGCTGGACAATGCTGGGTCAGTCGTACTTCGTAACCCAGCGTTATAACGATGCAAAACAGGCATATATAAAAGCACTGGATCTGGTAAATCAGGCGGACCCCGAGATACTGGTTTTAACGGCGGAAGCGTCGGCATTTTCCAACAATGAATTGTTTGGAGAATATGAAAAATCATTACTGGCCAAAGCACTGGCAATTAACCCTAATCATCAGCGTGGCCTGTGGTATTCGGGCTATGCTGCTTATACAACGTCAGAGTTTTCAAATGCAGTTAAACACTGGCAAGCTTTGCTAACACTTGTGCCCAGTGACAGGCCCGAGGTAAAAGCCTCATTGGTCCAGTTTTTAAATGATGCCCGTGATAAAGCCGGTCTGGAACCACTTCAGGACTCAGCGCAAGTAGCTCAGCAGGGAGATAAAGATCAGCGAAAAATTGAAGTCTCTGTGCAGTTGAATGAAAAGGTGAATCAGAATGCTGCGTCAGGAGATACACTGTTTATCTATGCAAGAGCGGTGGAAGGTCCAAAAATGCCACTGTCACTGGCACGTTTAACAGTAGCGAGTCTTCCTGCGAAAGTAACGCTATCAAAAGAAATGGCAATGATTCCGAGTATGGATATCGATACTTTCGATAAAGTCGAAGTGATTGCGCGCATATCAAAGGACGGGCAAGCCATAACCCAAAAGGGCGACTTGATTTCACAACCGGTTGTTGTCGATTTCTCGGAATCTAGTGAGGCAGTCGTTTCCCTGGATATTAATGCTATTGCTGAATAGCTTTGTGCAACTTATGTGTGCATGAAAATATGTCCACACCCGGTCCGGAATTCAGCATTTGCGTTACTGATGCTTTTTCTTTTCATCTATATCGGCAACATCGACAAACTCAAAATTGCAATGTCCTTTGTGAGTTAGCGGGTTGACCTTGCAGCGTAGCTCAATCAGGCCATCTTCAACGAGTGCCTCATTAGACTGGAAGTACCAGCGTAATGCACCCAGTGTATGTGCGCTCAACCCATTCTCTTTTGCAAATTTCTCAACAAAATAATTGGCGGTATGTTCGATTCCGTCTACAGATTTTTCGAGAAAATGGCTGTCTCTGGCTTTTGTTTCAAGCTTGTTGCATAGACTTTCAATCGTAATGTTTTGCATGATAAATTCCTCCTAATGTTAAGTAAGGCCATATACACGCTAGTGCAGCACTGCAACAATAGGCAAGCACTCTGCATTACTGTTTATTTGACAGCTTGTTTTGAATAATCGCAATTCAATTGTAGTTATTCGTGCCATATATACTTTCTATTAGGCAGTTCACTCGTATTTAATGTCAGATAATATGGTTATCAAGCTGCACATAAAGATAGTTAAATGCGGTTATTAATAACATTGATTGACTGCCAGCCGGGGGCTGAGTACCTGCCTGTAAATTCAATCTTTTTTGGAATTAGCGCAACTGTACTGCTATACAATGGTTAAAGTTAATAAGACAAAATTTCTTCCACCTTATGGTGTGCTGACTTCTATGGTGCTTATGTATTTGCTGGACAAGTTTTTTCCTGTCCTGGCCTGGGAAAACACACAAATAATCGCCTGTATTTTAATGTTCGGCTCCATAACAGGTATTTTATATAGTGCCTATTTGTTCTATAGGAATAAAACTGAAATTAAGCCATTTGAAGAGTCCTCATTTTTAATTCTGACATGGCCATATACAGTCAGTCGCAATCCCATCTACCTTTGTATGCTGATTTTCCTTGTTGCCTGGATGCTGTTTTTGCAGTCTGTGAGTTCACTTATGGTTATTGCAGTGTTTGCCGTCTGGATTCACAGGCGGTTTGTTCTTCAGGAAGAGCATATACTGGAAGAGAAATTTTCTGATGATTATCTTGCCTATAAACATCGTGTACGTCGTTGGCTCTAGTTCCAGAGGAATTCTTTGGCTGGAACCAGTGTGCCAACGGAATCAAGTTCATAGCCGGGAAGGTCGCATATTTTTTCAGCAAACGCATGGGTTTTAATATTTTCAATTAACGCGTTTATAGGTGGCTTGTTTATGGCGCTGGTTTTGCAGGCAAGTACATATTGTTCTGAAATTATTGGAATAAAGTCCAGGTTAAATTTTCTTGCGGCATACTCAATACCAAAACCAATATCTGCAGCGCCACTTGCGACGTGAGCGGCAACCGCGGTATGAGTGTATTCTTCAGTTTTATAACCATTCACATCATTTGTATCTATTCCACTACAGGATAATAATTCATCCAGTAAAATTCTCGTGCCTGCCGATTTCTGTCGGTTGATAAACTTAACATTAGGTTGAGTCAGGTCTATTAAATGCGTGATTGATTTTGGATTGCCTTTTTGAACAATAAACCCTTGCTTGCGCAAAACTAGTCTGATGATTGTGTGTTTGGCTTTGGTTAGTATGCGGTAATGTTTACTGCCGATTCTTTTACGGATTAACGGGTGAGTGCAGATATGAAATCCTGCAATTTCACAGGTATTATTGATAAGTGAGTCTATGGCTTCGGCACTTCCCATGTATTTAATATCAATGGTATTGTCATTCTGGTCGAGCCTGGGTATTACATCGATTGCATAGCCGTGACTGGCATGAATTCTTAGAATGTTCTCACTTTCTCCCAGCAGACTGTTTATTTCTCGATTTATGGTTGACGTAAGTGTGCTGATACTTGGCGTTAAATGAGCATCAATTAATCCTTCAGCCCAGACAAATTTTTCTCCCAGCTCTGTTAGACGTGTGCCTTTGCCTTTGCTTTGGGTGACCAGCGGGTTACCTAGCTGGTCATTCCACTTTTTTAGAATATTCCAGGCATGACGATATGAAATATTTGTATGTTCTGCTGCTTTGGTTAGTTTGTGATCGGTTTGAAGGTAACGGAGTATGTCAAACAACACCGGATCGATTGGTCCGGTTTGGTCGGTAGTGAATTTCCATGAAGGTGATACTGATATTTTCATATGAACAAAAATACATAACTATAGTGGTAAATTATATCATATTGCATTGTTTAGCCAGAAAAATACAATAGCGTCTCTTTTCATTTTGGAAATAATATAAGAATAATGATGCATAAATCCAGATATAGCTTACTTTTGTTTATACAACTCCTTGTGATGCTATTAATTGGGCACAGTCCTGCATACGCGGACGCGCAGCCATGGACGCTGGATTCAGCATTGAATACGCCGGAATGGCTATCAATTTCAGGGCAACACAGAACCCGATACGAAACACTGGATGAACAATTCAGAGCAGGCGGCAGCGGGGATGATCAGATTCTGGTATTCAGAACCAATATTCTCGCGCGTGTGACCTGGAACCAATGGGAGTTTGGGTTTGAGCTGCTGGATTCCCGTCAAGCATACGCAGACGATAGTACGAAAATATCTTCAGGAGATGTGAACCCTCTTGATGTACTACAAACTTATATCCAGTGGAATGATGCTGCATCAGATCAGAATGACGTAGTTAATAAGGTGCGTGTCGGTAGATTTACCATGGATGTCGGTAGCCGCCGCTTTGTTGCGCGCAATAAATTTCGCAACGCAATCAATTCATTCACAGGAATAGACTGGAGTAGAACGAAAGCAAATGGTGAAGAGTTGCGTGCATTTTACACTTTACCTGTGCAAAGGCTGCCAGGAGAATTTGATAGAAGAAAACGTAATCGTACACAAGGTGATGATCAGGACACAGAAGTCGCTTTCTGGGGAACCTATTACAAGTTGCCTACACATGCGTTAAGCCAGTGGGATAGCGAAGCAGAATTATTTTATTTTGGTCTGGATGAAAACGATACTCATAATCGACCTACGCGTAATCGCGATATCCATACAATGGGTGCCCGGTTATATAAGAATAAAGCGCGTAGTGAATTTGATTATCAGGTAGAGGCGGTTTATCAGTTTGGTGAATCCAGGGCGACAACATCAGCCTCAGACAGGGAAGACCTGGATCACTTTGCCTATTTTGCACGTGCAGAATTGGGTTATAGCTTTGCCAGACACTGGTCACCCAGACTGATAGCTCAGCTGGACTATGCCAGTGGTGATGATGACCCTGACGATGGTAATAACAACCGTTTTGATAGTTTATTTGGCGTCAGGCGTTTTGATTTTGGTCCACTGGGTATTTATGGGCCATTTTCTCGTGCAAATATTGTTTCTCCAGGTTTGCGACTACAGCTTAAACCAAGCCCAAAAGTTTCTATGTTTGTTGCACACAGAGGTTACTGGTTGGCTTCGGACAGAGATGCCTGGACAGTGGCGGGAGTGCAGGATCCGCAAGGTGATTCCGGGAGCTTTCTGGGTCAGCAGTTTGAAGCGCGCTTACGATGGGAAATTTATCCAGAAAATTTGTTATGGGAAATTGGCGGGGCCTATTTGTTTAAAGGTGGGTTTGCCAACGACGCACCTAATGCCAATGATGAAGGTGATTCCAATTTCCTTTACAGCCAATTTACATTTTCTTTTTAATCTGCAATTGATTGATATAACAAGGTCAGCATCATGAATAAATTTTTAAACATAATTATTACAAGTTTTATCCTGCTCGCGACGCAGATTGCTCACTCGGCAGATAATCCTTTCATACTTCTGCAGTCAACAACATCCACTAAAAATTCTGGGCTGTATGATTACCTGCTTCCGAAATTCAAACAGGAGTCAGGTATCGATGTAAGAGTAGTGGCAGTGGGTACCGGACAGGCATTGAGGAATGCACGTAACGGTGATGCTGATGTATTAATAGTGCATGCGAAAACACGAGAAGAAGAATTTGTCGCTCAGGGCTACGGGGTAAAACGTCATGAGCTAATGTATAACGATTTCGTTTTGATTGGGCCAGCATCGGATCCGGCTGGTGTATTGAAGGCGAAAGATGTAAAGCATGCGCTGCAGAAAATATCACAAACAAAGTCAGTATTTGTGTCAAGAGGTGATGACAGTGGAACACACATTAAAGAATTATCTCTATGGGCTTTGGCCGATGTTGATGCGGTTAAAGACAGTGGTACCTGGTATCGGGAAGCTGGTGCCGGGATGGGTGCTACTTTAAACACGGCAGTGAGCATGGATGGATACACCATCACTGATCGTGCAACCTGGATAAGTTTTGGTAATAAGCAAAATCATGTGCTGGTGCTGGAAGGTGATCCGCCGTTACATAACCAGTACAGTGTCATCGCGGTTAATCCAGCCAGGCATCCTCACGTTAAAGTAGCATTGGTTGAGACTTTTATTGACTGGTTGCTAAGCGATCAGGGTCAGCAACTTATCGCAGACTATCGCGTCCAGGGTGAACAATTATTTTTTCTTAATGATTGAGTAATGAGAAATTCTTGTGCTCTAATTCATTATTCCGGCACTCTAACTCGTCATTCCTGCGAATGCGGGAATCCAGCAAGAGATTAGAAAGTTACAAGTATATTTAATGTGTAAAGGATATCTTTAGTACCGCTGGATTCCCATTTCCATGAGAATGACGGAAGTGATGAATATACAAAATCATTCTTGTACCTCGCCACGTCATTCCCGCGAATGCGGGTATCCAGCAAAAGATTAGAAAGTTACAAGTATATTTAATGTGTAAAGGATATCTTTAGTACCGCTGGGTTCCCATTTCCATGGGAATGACGGAAGTGATTACTATACAAAATTATTCCTGTACCCCGTCACGTGTCATTCCCGCGAATGCGGGAATCCAGCAACAGATTAGGAAGTTATAAGTATATTTAATGTGTAAAGGATATCTTTAGTACCGCTGGGTTCCCTTTTCCATGGGAATGACGGGAGTGATTAATATACAAAATCATTCCTGTACCCCGTCACATGTCATTCCCGCGAAAGCGGGAATCCAGCGGAGCTTTGATCACTAGATGTACGTTTAGGGTTGATTAATTTGTAAATTGTAATAGGAGTGTTATAAGCAAGGTCTTATCATAATCAAGTCAATTAACCTGTATAGGGATGATGGAATATATATTATTTGCCATCGCCGGTATTACCGCGCTGATATCAATTATTCTGCTACCCAAGGTGTGTAGTGAACATTCCTTCTTTTCAGGGGTCGCGCCCAACGGCAAGCTACCAGGTGTTCTTACGTTAACCTTTTCGCAAGTGACAACCTGGATTTTTGCCAGATCGTTAATGAATGCGGCTATCCTTGGTTACTACTACGGAATCTGGGGCACTTTGGCTTATGCTGGCTATTATCTGTCTTTTTTAACAGGCTGGAAAATTATTGAAGGAATACGTTTCAAGCAGGGATTTGATAGCTTGCATGCATTTCTGTTTCAGCGTTTTGGTATCACCGGTGTTTCCTGCTATAACATTGTTGTCATTATTCGCCTGATAAGTGAAGTATTTGCCAATTTGCTTGTTGTTGGTATTTTATTTGGTGTGACGGGTTCCAATATGTACGCCATAGCCATTATCGGATTTTCTGCCGTGGTACTGTTTTACTCCATGTTGGGTGGTTTGCATGCCTCGTTAAAAACCGATGTGTTTCAGATGAGTATGTTTATTGTTGTGCTGGTATTGCTGCTATTGTCTGTATTTGACAGTGGTCAATTCTCGCTAGCAGATTTACAGTTTATAAGTTTTGAGATTGGTCAGCCTGGGCCAATACTACTGCTTGTCGCACTCCTGCAGATATGGAGTTATCCAATGCATGATCCAGTGATGATGGATCGTGGTTTTCTGGCTGACCGCAGCACGACAAGAAAAAGTTTTCTGCACGCCGCCTGGATAAGTATTTTATGTATTATCGCCTTTGGCAGTCTGGGTGTGTTGGCCGGTGCGCACGCACTTGATGGTGATGATATGAATGCTGTGTTGATGCGCATGTTGGGTGAATGGCCAATGTTATTGCTGTCACTGGCCCTGATTGTCTCAGCTATGTCTACGCTGGACAGCAGCTTGTCCAGTGCATCCAAACTGATCGCCCTGGATATGAAACTGATTACACCCAGTGTATTTAATGGACGACTTGTGATGCTCGTGTTTATGCTATTGGGTGTGCTATGTGTGTTCTGGGGGAATAAGGATTTATTCAGTGCGGTCGCGGTGAGTGGTACTGCCTCTTTGTTCCTGGCACCTGTTGTGTTCTTTTCGATCTTTGCGCGTCGAGACAATGTACCGGTGTGGAGTCTGCTGGTTTCATTTGTATGCGCCGTACTTGGTGCAACGATTTATTTTCTGGAATCTTCCGGTCACACCATGTGGCTGGGTGATGTGCATAAATATACCAAATTGTTATACATCTCGGCATTTGTATTAGCCGTGGGGTGTAGTGCATTTTGGCTGGGTATTAAAACTAATCGATTAAGCGCTTCATGATGTTGTCATATGCATCAATGCGACGGTCACGAAAATAAGGCCATACCAGTCTTTGCTGTTCAGATTCTGTCATATCAATATCGACAATAACATTCGCGTTGGCACTGTCTGAACATGAGGCAATCACTTTGCCTCTGGTATCACAGGCGAAACTATTTCCCCAAAATTCTATGCCTGCAGTTTGATTACCAGGATCATTTTCATAGCCTACACGGTTAACACTTATCAGCGGTAAATTATTGGCAATCGAGTGGCTGCGCTGAATGGTTATCCATGCATCCAGCTGTCGCTGTTTTTCTTCTTCGCTGTCAGTCTTGTCCCAGCCAATTGCCGTTGGGAAAATTAAAATATCTGCGCCGGCCAACGCCATTAAGCGCGCAGATTCCGGAAACCATTGATCCCAGCATACGAGAACACCCAGAGTTCCAACACTGGTTTTTATGGGTGTGAAGCCTGTATCACCAGGAGTAAAGTAATATTTTTCATAGTAGCCAGGATCGTCAGGGATATGCATTTTTCGATAGTGTCCTGCCAGGCTGCCATCGCTATTCAAAACCACTGCAGTATTGTGATATATGCCATTGCCACGTTTTTCAAATATGGAGCCTACAATTACCACTTTATTTTTCTTTGCGCTGGCCGCAAGTGCTGTCACGGTATCGCCATCCAGGGATTCTGCGAGATCAAAATGATGTTGTGTTTCTGTCTGGCAAAAATACAGGGAACCATGCAGTTCCTGCAGTACGATAAGTTGTGCACCTTTTTCAGCAAGTTTGTTTATCTGATTCAGCGTGTGGTTTAGATTGATATTTACGTCTTTACCATTGCTGTGTTGTATTAATCCGGCTTTCATTGTTAATGCTCTTGGTTGCTGTGCGCTATTATATTTTCAGGGAGATGTAATGTGGCGCAATGCAGGCTGCCATACTGTTTTAGTAAAGGCATGGCATTGATGCCAATAATTTTTTTGTCGGGGCAGGCACGAATGAATGTGTCTAACGCTATCTGGTCATGTTCGTCATCGTGCATGGGGACGATTATAGCGCCGTTAATGAAAACAAAGTTAACATAGCTGGCAGGTGCAAATGTGTCTTGATCAAGTTCAATCAAGTTCTTAGGCAGTGGCAACGGGATTAATTGATACGGCTTTCCCTGTCTCGTCGTCAGTGCTTCCAGCTGTGTTTTCAATAGTAATAAACATGAATGGTTCGGGTGGTCTGGATCATCACATGCTGCATATACAATAGTGCTGTCATTGATAAATCTTGCGAGTGTATCAATGTGCCCACCGGTGTCATCACCGGATAGGGCGGGAACATCCACTGTTAAGACATGCTTGACTGATAACTCATGTTTAATCTGATCGATTAGCTCACTGTCGTCGGTGTTTTCTTTTTTCATATTGCGTTTCGCGCAGGCAATATTGGTTAATAAAGTGGCATTGCTGTCAAATTCCAGATTACCACCTTCTATAACTAACGGTGTGCGGTGATATTGACATTGTTCGCTTGCGGCCAAATTAAATAAAGTTTCAGAAAATAAATTGTCAAGACGACAGGCATATTGTTCGCCCCAGGCATTAAACTCGAGATCAAGATACTGATATTCTTTATTGCCAAGCAGTATCTGGGGTCCATAATCGCGCACCCAGGTATCATTGGTTTCAATTTCGAGCATAATAATATTTTGCATATCACAGCCACGTTCACGACACAGCTTGTTTATCAGGATTTTATGTTCCTGATTGAAATATATGATGACGACATTCTGGGCCTGGGAAATAGTGTGCGTTAGCTCAAGATAGCAGACAGAGACTTCATTGAGCATATTTGCCCAGTCTGAGTATCGGTGTGGCCAGACCAGTATAGTGGCACCTTGAGTGTGCCACTCGGGAAGAGGGTAAAAATTTTTCACTGCCAGATAATAGCTAAAGTAACACGCCTAGCTATTATTCATGGTTGTGTGGGAAATTCCCAGCGATTTAATTGCCGGCGGTCACTACTGAGTGAAGAACATAATTATGCTCAAAAAATACAGAGTAGTCCGGGTAGTCCCATCGATAAATGGCAGGTTCCCCAACCGGCCCTTTGATAGCCATGGGTGAGCCAAATCTTGATTCCACCTGGTGTTTGGTCATTCCGCGTACGGGTGCTGAATTGCTGGTAATCACTTGAGGTGATTCTGAAGGCATCTTGATAACATCCGCTTGTGCAGTTAAAGCAACAACGAATGAGAATGCGATACAATAACGAAGGGCTTGAATGATCATGGATATATCCTGTTTCAATGTTGTCATCACTATATCACCCGGTAGATTTTTCAAGCAGGGAAATGTGGTTAAAAAGGGATAATTCGAAGCTTTTTTCAGACTAATGACAACAAATAACATGAGTTCATTTGAGTATGAATGCCTGCGCTATTCATGATTCAATAAATATATATAAAACAATAGAATAGCAACTTAATTTATAGTAAATAATAATGTTTAAACCTTTAGAATTATTCATTGGCCTACGTTACCTGCGTGCCAAACGGCGTAATCATTTCATCTCATTCATTTCCCTGACCTCAGTGCTAGGAATTGCGCTTGGCATTATTGTCATTATTACAGTGTTATCAGTCATGAATGGATTTCAGACGGAAGTACGTGACCGAATGCTAAGAATGACGGCGCATGCCAATGTGCTGGAGCTGGATGGATCACTGGATAACTGGCAGCAAGCGTCGAAGGCAGTGAGTCATGTTGATGAAATTGTGGGCGTTGCTCCCTATGTGGAAGGCCAGGCCATGATCGTGAAAAGTACTCAGGTTACCGGTGTGCTCTTAAGCGGAGTTGACCCGGCGCTTGAATCCGATGTCTCAGAAATAAGTCAGTTTATGCTCGATAATGATCTGAATGTGCTTGAGTCCGGCAAATTCAGAATTCTCATCGGTAGCGAATTAGCAGGTTTTCTGGGAGCGAGGGTGGGTGACAAAATTACCGTCATTACTCCTGAGGCCTCGGTCACACCCGCCGGTATATTGCCAAAGTTAAGAAGGTTTACTGTTGCGGGTGTCTATGAGGTAGGTATGAATCAGTTTGATCGTAATACCGCCATTATCCATATTGAAGATGCCAAGCGTTTATATCGTCTTGATGACAAAGTTACTGGCCTGCGTTTAAAGCTTTCCAATCTGTTTCTGGTGCCAAAACTGACTAATCAGTTAAATCAGGAACTAAAGGGAAAGTTATGGGTTACCGACTGGACTAAACGACATCAAAACTTTTTTCGTGCAGTGAAAATGGAAAAAACCATGATGTTTATTATCATGACGCTGATAGTCGCAGTGGCTGCATTCAATGTTGTCTCTATGCTGATTATGGTGGTGACTGATAAACAGTCAGACATCGCGATACTGCGAACCTATGGTGTGTCATCACGGAGCATACTCTGGATTTTCATCATTCAGGGTAGTTTGATTGGTTTTGTAGGTACGCTGATGGGCGTTATTGGCGGCCTTGCATTGGCTTCAAATCTGGAAGTGATTGTTGCTAGCGTGGAACAGTTATTTGATTTGAAAGTGTTATCGCCAAGCGTTTACTACATTAGTGACCTTCCTTCGGAAGTACGTTCGGGTGATGTGATTTATGTAGCGTGTATTTCATTTTTCCTAACCGTGCTGGCAACACTTTATCCCGCACGCAAAGCAGCAAAGACAGAGCCGGCTGAAGCACTGAGGTACGAATAATGGAAGAAACTCAAAATAACGTCATTCAAGTGAATGCTTTAAGTAAACGTTTTCATGATGGGAATCTTGATGTCACCGTGCTTGATAACATTAATTTCACATTAAAAGCGCGTGAACGTATTGCAATAGTTGGTGCAAGCGGTAGCGGTAAAAGTACATTGCTGCAATTGCTTGGGGGGCTCGATAAACCCAGCCACGGTGACGTGGTCCTGTGTGGTAACAAGCTAAATAATCTTGCGGATAATGTCCGTGGAAAATTGCGGAATCAGTATTTGGGGTTTATTTACCAGTTTCATCACTTGTTACCGGAATTTACCGCGCTGGAAAACGTCGCCATGCCGCTGATGGTGCGAAAAGAATCAGTGAAGACAATCCAGCAGCAAGCGAAACAAATGTTAACCCGGGTTGGCTTGAAAGATCGTATTCTGCACAAGCCGGCCGAATTGTCGGGTGGTGAACGCCAGCGCGTAGCCATCGCGCGAGCATTGGTGACCCAGCCAAAAATCATTCTGGCAGACGAGCCGACAGGTAATCTCGACAGTAAAACAGCAGCGCAGGTGTCAGAAATCATGATGGAGCTTAATGATGAATTTGACACAGCCATCGTCATGGTCACTCACGATATGGGGCTGGCGGAAACGATGGATACTGTTTATGAGTTAAAAGACGGCATGCTCACGACAGCGTAATAATGAATGACTGGATTGTTTACATCATAGAATGCAAAGATAAATCTCTGTATACAGGAATTACAAACGATCTGGATCGTCGCATTAAACAACACGAAACTGGCCAGGGCGCCAAATATACAAAAGGGCGTGGGCCTTTTCGAATTGTTTATACAGAAGGCTGCGACAATAAAAGTCAGGCACTTCAGCGTGAACATGAAATCAAGCAATATAGTAGAGATCAAAAGCTGGCGCTGATTATCCAGTAAACACTGGCTGCCCAGTGTTCATTCCGAAATAAATAATATTGATTTTGTTATCGCGTCATTCCCGATAAAATGAGATCCAGTCCTCAGGAAGCTATCTGATGAAATTAGTGGGTTAATCTTATTTCACCAAAAACTTTTAACCAGTTACCACTTTTAATCTTGGTTAGAGGTAAATGACTGTACTATATGTTTTATTGTGCGACTCAGAATTAATGCCGCAATAGATCAAAACTCACATGCTAAATCTCAATATTTCATATGATACAAAAGCATATGAAGTTCAACCGGAATTAAATGGGCAAGGGCTCCTTACAGCCAAGTGCGCACAGCAAATTTGTCGTGTGTTGGATGAGCATGGATTTGTTATTTTGCCGAATTTGCAGACAGATGAAGAGGCTAATTCGGGTTTAAAGCTGGTCAAGGATGCTATTGCAGATCCTGCGCGTGAAAGAGGTGACTTTGCCAGTCAGACAGATATATTGCATCAACGACGTGATTTTTGCCCATTACCCTCAACGCCGGATGTATTGTCTTATGCCAGCTTGCTCTGCAAGCGCCTGGAAAATGTACTGCTTGAGTATTGTGGCAGAACCCGCAAAGTATTAGAAATTTCTACTATGACTAGTTATCAGGGATCGTCACATCAATATATTCACCGGGATCCTGATGGTGTGTTGTGTATGTTCTCAGCTGTGGATGATGTGTCAATAGAACAGGGTGGTACTGTGTTTGTGCCAGGAACACATAAATACAGTGGAGCAGAATTGAAGCATGAAGGTAAAGCAGGTGTTTTTACAACTCTCTTTCAGACTTTATCCAATTTTTATGTGTTACGTCATAATCTTAAAAAAGTATTGCATATGCGCAAAACCGGTGAACCCGAAATTTCCAAACAGGAGTTTCACGACCGGATTTTCTCGAAACGTTACGACAACCATCAGCCAAATCTGGCCAACTTCTTCATGCGTCGGAATGATCTCTTTGATATTTTTAGTCTACTGCCGCACAAGTTATTAAAGTTGTTCATGAATCGTAAATATATCAACGAGAACTTTTTTCTTGTTCAGACTGCACCGAAAAAAGGAACAGTCATTTTATATCGCAGTGATATGTTGCATGCGGGGCCGGATAACCAGTCAACAAAGCCTCGCTTCTTTTTTGGTATGAGCATTGCTCGCGACGTGATCTTTGATGAAGAGTGGAGAAATGGTTATGCACCACATACATCATTGCTGGCGGAACCAAAATCGCTGGGTGATTTGCTGAGCTGCTAATAGTTATAACCTGTTAGGTTATTCACTTGTGCTGACTTTCTGGGGTCAACTCAGTGAGGACAGAATTCAAGCTGGATGTATATAGTTAACCAGTATTAGATAACGCTGGATTCCCGCCTCCGCGGGAATGACGTTGTGTCTTGGGATG